>JAABUZ0100000296.1_pt1 | contig 127104 bp, 116 predicted proteins | sample 5562091 | NCBI WGS metagenome assembly JAABUZ01 (sample SAMN12813069, study PRJNA571459) | rock metagenome | isolation source: Antarctica rocks | place: Antarctica: Victoria Land, Linnaeus Terrace sud | collected 2015-12-21 | reverse complement strand
GCCAGGCGCTGCCACACCTCCTCGCGCCAGGCGGTGCGGGCCCCGGCCTTCGCCGCGGTGCGGGCCATGTCCTCGAAGTCACCGTCCTGCCAGTCGCGTCGGGCGAATCCGACGAGGATGAAGCCGGGTGGCAGCAGACCGCGGTTGCCGAGGTCGTAGACGGCGGGCAGGAGCTTCTTACGGGCGAGGTCGCCGGTGATGCCGAAGACGACGAGCGCGCAGGGGTCCGGCACGCGGGGGAGCCGGCGGTCGCGGGTGTCGCGCAACGGGTTGCGCAGACCGGACTGTGGGCCGCCTCGCACGCCCGCGCCGGGGACGTTGTCGAAGACACCCTCTGCGGTGGCTCCGGCGGTGATCGTCATGCTGCGACTCGTCTCCTCGGTCTGGTGCCGGCGGGCTCGTCGCGCTCAGCCGGTCTGGCGCTCGCCAGCGACGGCCGCGTCCATGGATCCCTGCACCGACTCGATCAGCTCGGTCCAGGCGGTCTCGAACTTCTGCACGCCCTCCTCCTCGAGCACCCGCACGACGTCGTCGTAGTCGATGCCAGCCGCGGCCAGGTCGTCGAGGACCTGGTGGGCGTCGGGGTAGTGCCCGCGGATGGAGTCGGTCGGGATCACACCGTGGTCGTACGTGGCCTCCATGGTCGCGGCGGGCATCGTGTTGACGGTGCCGGGAGCGACGAGGTCGACGACGTACATGGTGTCCGGCAGGGACGGGTCCTTGACCGAGGTGGACGCCCACAGCGGGCGCTGCGGCTTGGCACCCGCCGCCTCCAGGTGGAGCCAGCGCTCGGCGGTGAAGACCTTCTCGTAGTGCTCGTAGGCGACCCGGGCGTTGGCCACCGCCGCCTTGCTCTTCAACGCGACGGCGTCGCCGCCGATCTTGTCCAGCCGCGCGTCGACCTCGGTGTCGACCCGGCTGACGAAGAACGACGCCACGCTCTGCAGGGTCGAGAGGTCGCCGCCGGTCGCCCGGAAGCGCTCGGCGCCCTCCAGGAAGGCCTCCATCACCGCGTCGTAGCGCTCGAGGGAGAAGATGAGCGTGACGTTGACGCTGATCCCCTCGGCGAGCGCCTGGCTGATCGCCGGCAGTCCGGCCACGGTCGCCGGGATCTTGATGAACAGGTTGGGCCGGTCGACCATCCACCACAGGGCCCGCGCCTCGGCGATCGTCTTCTCGGTCTCCTGCGACAGCCGCGGGTCCACCTCGATGCTCACCCTGCCGTCGCGGCCGCCGGTGGCGTCGTAGACGGGCTTCAGCACGTCGCAGGCGGCCCGGACGTCCCAGGTGGTGAGCGCGCGCAGGGCCTCGCCGACGTCGACGCCGCGGACGGCGAGGTCCTTGAGCTGGCCGTCGTAGGCAGGAGAGCCGCTGATCGCCTTCTGGAAGATGCTCGGGTTGGTGGTCACCCCGCTCACCGAGCGGTCGCGGACGAGCTGCTCGAGCCCTCCGCCGAGCACGCGGGTGCGGTCGAGGTCGTCGAGCCACACCGCCACGCCAGCGCCGGAGAGCTGGGTCAGGGGGTCGGTCACGGGGTCTCCAAGGTGTCGGGACGGCGGGCGGCGGGCGGTCGCGCAGATCTGGCGGTGGCGGTGGGGTCCCGGGGCAGGACCTCAGCCGCCCGAGGGGGCGCCGTGCTCGGCGCCGACCCGGGACAGGCTCTGGTGCGCTGCCGCGACCGTGCGCTCGGCGGTGATGCCGAACTGCTCGTAGAGGACGTCACCCTCCGCGCTGGCCCCGAAGTGCTCCAACGAGATCGACTCGCCGTGGTCACCGGTGTAGGCGCGCCAGCCGAAGGACGTGGCCGCCTCCACCGAGACGCGCGCCTTGATCGCGGGCGGGAGCACGGTCTGGCGGTAGGCCGGGGTCTGCTCCTCGAACCACTCCCAGCAGGGCATCGAGACCACCCGCGTGGGGTGACCCTCCGCCTCGAGCCGCTCACGTGCCTCGAGGGCGATCGAGACCTCGGTGCCGGTGGCGATCAAGATGACGTGCGCGGTGCCGGTGCCCGCCTCGGCGAGCACGTAGGCACCCTTGGCCGTGCCGGCCGGGTCGACGCCGGTGAGCGCCGGCACCTTCTGCCGCGACAGCGCCAGTGCGATCGGGCCGTCCTTGCGCTCCAGGGTGGCGTGCCAGGCGGCCACCGTCTCGTGCGCGTCGGCGGGGCGCACGACCGCGATGCCTGGCATGGCTCGCAACGCTGCCAGGTGCTCGATCGGCTGGTGTGTCGGGCCGTCGCCCCCGAGACCGATCGAGTCGTGGGTCCACACGTAGATGACCGGTGTCTGCATGAGCGCAGCCACCCGCACCGCGCCGCGCATGTAGTCGCTGAACACCAGGAACGTGCCGCCGTACGGGCGGGTCGGGCCGTGCAGGGCGATGCCGTTGAGGATGGCCCCCATCGCGTGCTCGCGGATGCCGAAGTGCAAGGTGCGGCCGTAGGGGTTGGCGCCCGGTGCGCCGTTGCTCGCCGGCAGGAAGCTGTCGGCCCCCTTCATCGTCGTGTTGTTGCTGCTGGCGAGGTCAGCCGAGCCGCCCCACAGCTCGGGCAGGACGTCCTTGAGCGCGGAGAGGACGGCGCCGGAGGTCTCCCGAGTGGCGGCCGGCTCGGCGTCGTCGGCCACCGCCGGGAGGTGGTCCTCCCAGCCCGCGGGTAGCCGCCCGGCGAGCAGCCGGTCGAGCAGCCTGGCCCGGTCGGCCTCGCGGGCGCGCCAGGCGTCGAAGCCGGCCTGCCACGCGGCGTGCAGCTCGCGACCGCGGTCGACCCGGGTCCGGGTGTGCGCCAGCACCTCGGCCGGCACCTGGAAGGTGGCCGTCGGGTCCAGACCGAGCAGCTCCTTGGTCTTGGCGATCTCCTCGTCACCGAGCGCGCTGCCGTGCGCCTGGTAGGTGTTGCGCCTCGTCGGCGCCGGCCAGCCGATGATGGAGCGCACCCTGATGATGGTCGGGCGCTCGGTCTGGTCGCGGGCCGCGAGCAGTGCCTTCTCGACGGCCGGCCGGTCCTCGCTGTCGTCCACGGTGAGCGTGTGCCAGCCGTAGGCCTCGTACCGCGCGACGACGTCCTCGCTGAAGGCCACGTCGGTGTTGCCCTCGATCGACAGGTGGTTGTCGTCGTAGAGCACCACGAGGTTGCCCAGACGCTGGTGGCCGGCCCAGCTGCTCGCCTCGCTCGAGATGCCCTCCTCGAGGTCGCCGTCGCCGCAGAAGACGTAGATGGTGTGGTCGAAGGGGCTCTCGCCGGGGGCGGCGTCGGGGTCGAACAAGCCGCGCTCGCGGCGAGCGGCGGCGGCCATGCCCACCGCCATCGAGATCCCCTGCCCCAGCGGACCGGTGGTCGCCTCCACCCCGAGGGTGTGCCCGTGCTCGGGGTGGCCCGGCGTGAGAGAGCCGGACTGCCGGTAGGAGGCGATGTCATCGAGCGTGAGGCCGTACCCGGAGAGGTAGAGCTGGATGTAGAGGGTCAGGCTGGAGTGCCCGACCGAGAGCACGAAGCGGTCGCGACCCAGCCAGGACGGGTCGGAGGGGTCGTGGCGCAGCACCTCCTGGAAGAGCACGTGCGCCGCGGGGGCGAGGCTCATGGCAGTGCCCGGGTGGCCGCTGCCGGCTGCCTCCACCGCGTCCATCGCGAGGGCGCGCACCACGTCGACCGCCCGGCCGTCGAGGTCGTCGGCGGCTGGCACGGTCACGGGGCGCGCCAGCAACCGGTCCATGATCGGTGCGTACGGGTCGCGCGGGTCGTCCCCGCGCGGACCAGACGTCTGCGCCGGCTGCGGCCCGGCCCCGGGGTCGGTCTTGGTCGTGGTCGCCATGCAGGTGATCCTCCTCGCCGGGTACGACATCTCTCGCCACGCGCCTACCCCGTCGTGGCCCGCCGGACACGACGGCCCGGCGGGTGCCCCTCGGCGGCCCGCCGTTACGCTTCGACCGCCGTCGGCGCTGCCGGTGGCGCCCGCACCCGGGCTCGTCCGGGCCGGGCTGCTCCGGTGCGAGAGGGGGTCTCCACCCCGTGGCGATCGACACCGGCGGCATCGCCGTCGGCGCGCCGACCGACCGCGCCCGGCGTGCGCGCCCCGTCGCGGAGCCGACGCAGGGGGGGCCGCCCCGGGGCCTGCGCACCGTGCTGGGTGCCTACCTCGCCCTCACCAAGCCCCGGATCATCGAGCTGCTGCTCGTCACGACGGTGCCGCCGATGGTGCTCGCCGCACGCGGGCTGCCCTCGGGCTGGCTCGTGCTGGCGACCCTGCTGGGGGGCTGCGCGGCGGCGGCCAGCGCCAACACGCTGAACTGCTACGTCGACCGAGACATCGACGCGGTGATGGATCGCACCAGCCGGCGCCCGCTCGTCGGGCACGGGCCGGCGGGCGTCACCGCCATCTCCCCGCAGGCCGCCCTGCGCTTCGGCATCGTGCTCTCGGTGCTCGCCACGCTGGAGCTCGGCCTGCTGGTCAACTGGCCGGCGGCCGCGCTCGCCGACGCTGCGACGCTGTTCTACGTCTTCGTCTACACCCTCGGGCTCAAGCGCCGCACCCCGCAGAACATCGTCATCGGGGGGGCTGCTGGCTGCTTCCCGGTGCTCGTCGGCTGGGCCGCGGTCACCGGTGGGGTCGGCTGGCCGGCGCTGGTCCTCTTCGGCGTCGTCTTCCTGTGGACCCCGCCGCACTTCTGGGCGCTGGCGCTGCGGTTCAAGGACGACTACGCCAAGGCGGGAGTGCCGATGCTCCCCGTCGTGCGGCCGGCGCTGAGCGTGGTACGGCAGATCCTCGTCTACAGCTACCTCATGGTGGCGGCCACGCTCGCGCTGATCCCGTCGGCGGGCTGGGGCTACGGCGCTGTCGCGCTGGTGCTGGGCGCCGGCTTCCTGGTCGAGGGGCACCGCATGCTCGCCCGCACCAGGGCCGGGGCCGACCCGCGGCCGATGCGGCTGTTCCACCTGTCGATCAGCTACCTCACGGTGCTCTTCGCGGCCGTGGCGATCGCGCCGCTGGTCTGACCCGGGTCAGCCGGTCCGCGCGCCCGGGAGCCGCAGGGGTGGGGCGCTCGGGTCGCAGTGAGGCGCCGGCCGGTCCCGTGCGGCGCGGTCGCTCGCCGATGGGTCCGGCGCCGACGGGTCGCTCTCGACGAGCGGCTTGCGGACCAGGGCGAAGGCGAGCAGCCCCCCCGCAGCGAGCATCGCCGCGGCGATGCGCATGCCGCTGTCGAAGCCGCTGGACAGCCGCGCCGGGTCGGCGTACGCGGCCGGGGTGATGCCGGCGGCGACCGGCAGGACGGCCACGGCGAGCAGCTGGGCCGTACGCGCCACGTCGTTGTTGACCGCGCTCGCCACGCCGGCGTGCTCGTCGGGCGCGGCCGCGAGGACGGTCGCGGTCAGCGGCGCGACGACGAGGCTCAGGCCGAGGGCGAAGACGACCACCGCGGGCAGGACGGTGCTCGGGTAGGACGCGTGCGCCCCGATCCGCGTCATCAGCAGCAGCCCGACGCCGGCCACCACCGGACCGACGGTCATCGGCAGCCGGGGGCCGATGCGCTGGGCGAGGCGGCCGGCGCGCGCCGACAGCAGCAGCATCACCAGGGTCACCGGCAGCAGCGAGGATCCGGCGGCCACCGGCGTGAAGCCGGCCACGCGCTGCAGCTGCAGCGGCAGCAGGAAGAGCGCACCGCCGAGCGCGGCGTAGACGATGAAGGTGACCATGTTGGCGGCGCTGAACTGAGCGCTGGTGAACAGCGACAGCGGGAGCAGGGGGTTCGCCGCGCGACCCTGGCGCAGCAGGAAGCCCGCGAGGCAGGCCAGCCCGAGGAGCAGCGCGGCGATGTCGAGCAGCGGCCAGTGCGACGGGGGCCCTTCGGTCAACGCGAAGACGACCCCGGCGAGCCCGGCGGCGGCGAGCACGGCGCCGAGCACGTCGAGCGCACCGGTGGCTCCGGGGTCCCTGGTCTCGGGGACGTAGCGGCCGGCGACGATGACGACGACGACCGCCAGCGGCAGGTTGATGAAGAAGGCGAGCCGCCAGGACACCGCTTGCACGAGGAGGCCACCGACGACCGGCCCCAAGGCTGTCGCGACCCCGCCGAGGCCGCTCCATGCGCCGACGGCCGCCGCGCGGTCCTGCCGGCGGAAGACCGAGGACAGGATCGCCAGCGAGCCGGGTGTCAGCAGGGCCGCGGCGCCGCCCTGCACCGCCCGCAGCCCGATGAGCACCGCCGGGTCGGGGGACAGGCCGCAACCGAGCGAGGCGGCGGCGAAGCCGACCACGCCCACCTGGAAGACCTTCTTGCGCCCGTGCCGATCGCCGAGCGCACCGCCGAGCAGGAGCAGCGAGGCCAGGGTCAACGTGTAGGCGTTGACGATCCACTGCAGGCTGGTCAACCCGGCGTGCAGCTCGCGGCCGATGGTCGGCAGGGCGACGTTGACCAAGGTGCCGTCGAGCTGGGCCATCCCGGAGCCGAGGACCGTGGCCAGCAGCACCCACCGCCCGAGCGGGGTGCCGTACGCGACCCCTGGCTCACCCGGCGCTGGCCGGGCCGCGGGCTCGGCCACGACTCAGGCCGGGACGAGCGCTGGGTCGACGCCGGGAGCGGCGACCGGGGAGCCGGCAGCCACCGGTACGACGACCTCGGCCGCCCCGGCTCCCGCGCGGGGAGCCGGCGGGGTGGCCGGCCACTCCCACCCGCGCGCCGCGGTGAGCGTGCCGAGCGCCACGATCCACAGGACCGTCGCCCCGGCCACGTGCAGGAGCACCAGCTCCGGGGGCAGGTGCAGCAGGTACTGCGTGAAGCCGAGTACCACCTGCACCAGGGTGATGAGGCCGAGCTGCGCGGCGCGGCGGCGCAGGAGCGGCGGCGCGCTCGAGACCTGCGTGACGAGGAGCAGTGCCAGCACCAGCCCGGACATGAGCATGGCGAGCTCGGCGTGCGCAGCGGTGATCCGCTCCAGCGGCAGCAGGCGCAGCCGGGGCGCGGTGCGGTCACCGGCGTGCGGCCCGGTGCCGGTCGTCAGCGTCCCGGCGGCGAGCACCAGCGCCCCCACCACGGGCAGGGCGGCGGCCAGCACGGCGGTCTCCCGGGAGACCCGCCAGCCGGGACGCGCGCGGGCGGGCCGCCCGGCGCGCACGTGCAGCGCGACGGCGGCGACGAGCAGCGCCATGTTCCATAGCAGGTGCAGGGAGACGGCCCAGGGGTCGAGGTGGGTCAGGACGGTGATCCCGCCGATGACGGCGTTGCCGAGGTAGCCGGCGACCATCGCCCCGGCCAGCAGCCGCAGGTCGCGGCGCCGCTCGCGCAGCCGGAGCACGAGCAGGAGGGTTGCGGCCACGACGAGGAAGAGCGCTGTCGAGACCACCCGGTTGCCGAACTCGATCAGCCCGTGCCCGCTGCCGCTGGCGACCGAGGCCGCGGTGCACCGCGGCCAGGTCGGGCAGCCCAGGCCGCTGTCGGTGAGGCGCACGGCAGCCCCGGTAACGACGATCGCGCCGGTGGCGACGACGGTCGCGAAGGTGGCCGGACGCAGGGCGCGCAGCGGCACGGTCGGCAGGCTCGGCATGGCCCCGGCAGCGTACGGCGGCCAGTCGTCGCCGGACCGGCCGGGCCCGCCAGCGCTCAGGTGCTCTTGCGGTCGAGGATGCGACGGACGACGACGCCCGCGACGATGTAGATGACCGCTGCGACGCCGTAGTTCTGGAAGACGTCGCCCTTGAGCGTGCGCGCCTTGAACAGGTCGTCCGGCTTGAGCGAGATGAAGGAGACGTTGCGCGACTGGATGCGGAAGAACTTCGCGATGCTGTTGGCCTGGTTGGCGTCGGCGACGACCAGCACGATCTGGATGACGAGCACCAGGGCGAGCACCAGCGCGATGAGCTGGACGACCCGGCCGACGGTGGCCAGGCTCCCGGTGATGGCCTCCCTGCCGAGCTCGCCGATCGGCCGCCGCTCACGGACGCGCCGCTCGCGCGGAGCCTTGGCCGTCGGCTGCTCCCCCTTCTCCGCCTTGTCCGGCTTGTCCGCCTGCTCCGCCTTGTCGACCTTGGCCTGCTCCTTCGCCGCGGCCTTCGCCGCCTTCGCCTGCTCCTTGCGGTCGCTCTTGCTGACGAAGGTGACGCCCTCGCCCTCGGCCTTGCCGGCGGCCTTGTCGTCGAGGCTGACCCCGTCGGGCGTGGTGCTGCCCTTCGTCCCTCCAGGCTCGCCCGGCAGGGGCGGCAGCGGGGGGAGCGCGCGGCCCTGCTCGTCGAGGTCGTTCTCGCCGTCGTTGGTGTAGCCCGGACCGTCGTCCTGCTCGTCGTCCTGCTCGTCGTCCTCGAGCTCCCCCTCGGGCACGTCGTCGTACTCCTCGCCGTCGTCGAGGTCGTCCTCGGCGTAGGCGCCGTCGACGCCCTCCTCGTCGTCGAGCAGCTCCTCGTCGGGGAGCGGCGCAGGCTCGGGGGCCCGCGACCGCCGGGGTGCGGCGGTGCGCACCCTGGCGGTCGTCGGCAGGTCGACCGGCTCGGCGACGGCGGCGCGCGTCGTGGTGCGGGCGCGCGCGGGGGCCGCGGCGGCGGTGCGGGCGCTCGTGCCGCGGCTGGTGGCCTTGGCGGCAGCCCGCGTCGCCCCAGCCCTCGGCGCGGGGACGGCGGCGGGCGCTGCGCCGCTCGGCGGCGTGCGGCGAGCGGCCCCGCCGCCGGCAGTTGTCGCGCGCCGGGGCCGTTCGGCGGGCGCGGGCGCGGCCGCGACACGCCGGCGCGGCGGAGGAGCGTCGTCGGCGGGTGCAGAGCTGCGAGAGGCGGCCACGGTCCTGCATCTTGCACGCTTCCGGCCCCCGGCGTTGGCACCTCGGTGGCCTGTCGCACCCTGGCGGCAAGGTGAGCGGCATGCCCGAGCCCTCCGCGCCGACGCTGGCCTCCGTCCGCCGGGCCGCGGCGGTCCTCGGCGCGGACGTCCACCGCACCCCGCTGCTGCGCTCGCGCACGCTCGACGCGCTGACCGGGGCCGAGGTCCTGCTCAAGGCGGAGCACCTCCAGGTGACCGGTTCGTTCAAAGCGCGCGGTGCGCTCACGGCGGTGCGGTCGCTGCCGGCCGGGACGGGCGGGGTGGTGGCCTACTCCTCCGGCAACCACGCGCAGGCGGTGGCGTGGGCGTCCCGGCTGGCCGGGCTCCCCGCGGTCATCGTCATGCCGCACGATGCGCCGGCGTCGAAGCGGGCGGCGACAGAGGGCCACGGCGCAGAGATCGTCGGGTACGACCGGGCCGGCGGAGACCGCGCGAACATCGCGCGCCGCCTGGCCGACGAGCGCGGCTGGGGGCTCGTGCCGCCGTACGACTCCGTCGACGTGATGAGCGGGCAGGGGACGGTCGGCCTGGAGCTGGCCGAGGACGCCGGACCGCTGGACCTGGTGCTGGTCTGCGCGAGCGGTGGCGGCCTGAGCGCGGGCATCGCCACGGCTCTGGCCGCGCTCTCCCCGGCCACCCGCGTCGTGGCGGTCGAACCCACCGCCGGGGACGACATCGCCCGCTCCTTGGCGGCGGGCCACCCGGTGCGCGTCCCGCAGCCGGTCACCATCGCCGACGGGCTGGCCACCGCGGTGCCGGGCGACCTCACCTTCCCGGTGCTGGCGCGGCTGCTGGCCGGTGCGGTGAGCGTGACGGACGAGGAGATCGTGGCGGCCATGCGCTTCCTCCTGGAGCGCACCAAGCAGGTCGTCGAGCCGTCCGGCGCCGCTGCGCTCGCGGCGCTGCTCAGCGGCCGGGTCGGTGACGTGCGTGGTCGGCGCGTCGCGGTGACGCTCTCCGGTGGCAACGTCGACGCGGCCCGCCTGGTCGCGCTGCTCGGCTGAGCCGCAGACTCCCCCCGTGCCCTACTCCGGCCCCGGTCCGCTCACCCTGGCCTCGCTGCTCGGGTCGACGACCGCCGACCCGGCGGGTCTCGCGCTGGTCGGGCTGGGCGCGGTGGCGTACGGCGCCGGCCTGCGTCGGGCGCGCCGTGCGGTCGGGGGCGCGTCGTGGCCGCTCGCCCGCTCGGTCTCGGTCACGGTCGGGTTGCTCGCGTTGCTCGAGCTGACCTGCGGCGCGGTCGCCGGCTACGCCCCGGTGCTGATGTGGGTGTGGACGCTGAGGGTGATCCTGCTGCTGACGGTGGTGCCGGTGCTGCTGGCCTACGGCCGGCCGGTCCTGCTCGCCCGGGACGCGCTGGGGCCGGGCGTCGAGCGGGTCGCCCGCTCGGTCCCCGTACGCGTCGTGACCTCGTTGGTCGTCGCCCCGCTGCTGCTGCCGGTCGTGCTGGGCGTCACCTTCTTCACCGGGGTGATGGCGGCGGCGCTGCGGCAAGGGGCGGTCCGCGGGCTGCTCGACGTGGTCCTGCTCGCGGTGGGTTTGCTGCTCGCCGTGGGGCTCGTCGGTGACGGGCTCGTCGAGGAGGCACCCACCACGCTGGCGCTGGCGGCCTTCGTCGGCTTCGTCGAGCTCTTCATCGACTTCGTGCCCGGGCTCGTGCTCCGGCTGCGCACCCACGTGCTCGCGCCGGACTGGTGGCTCGCGGTGCACCGGCCGTGGGGACCGCAGCCGCCGGCGGACCAGCGGCTCGGCGGCGCGATCCTGTGGTTCGTCGCGGAGATCGCCGACCTGCCCTTCCTCGTGATCGTGGTGCGCCGGTGGCTGCGCGCCGACGAGCACGAGGCAGCGGCCGTCGACCGCGCGCTGGACGAGGCCGAGGTGATCGCCGCGGCTGAGGCCGCTGCGGCGAGCGAGGAGGCGCCGCTGGCCAGGCCGTGGTGGGAGACCGACCCCGGACGGCTCGGCGTTGACCGCTCCGCGAAGTACCGCGCATGAGGTGGGGGACCGGGCCTGAGGAGGTCACGGTGCCGGGCGCCGTGCTGCGCCTCGACGGCCGGGTGCTCGAGGTGCTGCTCGCCTCGGGGGAGCCGGGGCTGCGCATCCACGTCGACCACCTCGCGGTGGTCGTCGACCCGGTCGAGGTGCCGGGCTCGACCGTCGTACGGATCGGCGTGCTCGCCGACGGCGGCCTGCACCCCGTCGCGCGCAACGTCCGCTTCGAGCTCGAGGACATGGCCTTCGCGCGGCTGCGTGACCTCGTGCTCTCGGCCCGGGCGGCCCGGGACGCAGGGCCGGGGGGCTGAGCTCGCCCGCTGGCGCCGCGCCCTCCGTGGAGGCGGGCCGTGGCGGGCCATGGCGGATGGCCCTGGCGGCGCTCGCCGCGCTGCGCCACCGAGCCGCACGGAAGCGAGCCAGGAGGCCTCCGGTGCCCGGGGCGGCGCTCCCCGGCAGCGGTGCCCCACGACACGTCCCGCGCAGGCGCCGTGAGGTCGTCACTCCCAGCGGAAGGTGCGGGCGGCCAGCGCGAGCAGAGCGACGGCCCAGCCGAGCAGCACCAGCAGGTCGGCGCCGGGCAGCCCGGAGCCGGTGAGCAGCACCGCCCGCAGTCCGTGCGACAGCGCGCCGGTGGGCAGGGCGCGGGACAGGCCCTCGAGCGCGCCGAGCTGCGCGGCGGGGAAGACGACGCCCCCGAGCAGCAGCAAGACGAGGTAGAGCCCGTTCGCGGCGGCCAGCGTCAGCTCGGCGCGCAGCAGCCCGGCCATCAGCAGCCCCAGCCCGGAGAAGGCGGCGGTCCCGACGACCACCAGCAGCAGGACCGAGCCGGGGTTGCCGTGCGGGTGCCAGCCCAGCGCGTACCCGACGGCGACGATCAGCGCGACCTGCAGCACCTCCACGGCGAGCACGGCGAGCGTCTTGCCCGCCAGCAGCGCCCACCGGGGCAGGGGTGTCGCACCGAGACGCTTCAGCACGCCGTACGAGCGCTCGAAAGCGGTCGCGATCGCCTGCCCGGTGAAGGCGGTGCTCATCACCGCCAGCGCCAGCACCCCTGGCACGAGGAAGTCGACACCGCGCGCTCCGCCGCGGGGCAGCACGTCGACCAGGGAGAAGAAGACCAGCAGACCCAGCGGGATCAGCAGGGTCAGCAGCACCGACTCACCGCGGCGCAACGTCAGCACCAGCTCGGTACGGGTCTGCGCGCGCACCATCGAGGCGTACGAGCCGCGACCCGGCCGTGCGGAGAGGTCGAGGAAGGTCACCGCAGCCCCCGCCCGGTGAGCTCGAGGAAGACGTCCTCCAGGGAGCGCCGCTCGACCCGCAGGTCCTCGACCATCGCCCGCTGGCCGGCTGCCCACGCCGTGACCGTCGCCAGCAGCGCCGGGTCGACCTCCGCCTCGACGAGGTAATGCCCCCGAGGGGACTCCTTGGCCCTGGCGCCGACGGGCAAGGCGCTCAGCAGCTGGTCGAGGTCGAGGCCGTCCCTGGCCCGGAAGCGCAGCTCGCCGTCGGCGCCGCCCTGGGTCAGCTCGGTCACCGACCCCGAGGCCACGACCCGGCCCGCGTCGACGATGTGCACGACGTCGGCGAGGGTCTCGGCCTCGTCCATCAGGTGGGTGGTGAGCACCACGGAGACGCCCGCGTGGCGCAGCTCGCGGACGAGGTCCCAGACGACGTGCCGGCCGGCCGGGTCGAGGCCGGCGGTCGGCTCGTCGAGGAAGACGAGCTCCGGCCGGCCCACGAGCGCGACCGCCAGGGACAGCCGCTGTTGCTGACCCCCGGAGAGCCGGCGCCACGTCGTCCGCCGCGCGTCGACCAGGCCGAGGCGCTCGAGCAGCGCGTCCGGGTCCAGCGGGTGCGCGTGGTAGGTCGCGGCGAGGGCGAGCAGCTCCTGGGCGCGGATGCCGGGGTAGGAGCCGCCGGACTGCGGCATCACGCCGACCCGCGCGGTCAGCGCCGCATGGCCGGAGCGCTCCGTCGGGTCGAGACCGAGGACCCGGACGGTGCCCGCATCGGGACGGCGGAAGCCCTCGCAGACCTCGATGGTGGTCGTCTTGCCGGCACCGTTGGGGCCGAGCACCGCCGTCACCGCCGCGACGGGTGCGCGCAGCGACAGGCCGGCCACGGCCTTGGTCGCGCCGTACCCCTTCACCAGGCCGTCGACCAGCACGGCGGGCTCGGGCACGGTGGCGAGGCTACGGGCGGGACGCGCCGCGGCCCCGACGTGACTCCGCGGCGGAAATAGGGGATGCTGGTGTTGTGAAAACCGTCGAGCGCGAGCAGCGGACGCGGGAGCGCGTGCTGCGGCTGCTCATCGAGGAGGGCCCCCGCACCGCGGCCGCCCTGGCCGAGGAGCTCGGGTTGTCGCCCGCGGGTGTCCGCCGCCACCTCGACGCGCTGGTCACCGAGGGTGACATCACCGCCGCCGAGCCCCGCTCGTACGGTCCCCGTGGTCGCGGGCGTCCGGCCAAGGTCTACGCGCCCACCGACACCGGGCACAGCGCCGGGCCCCAGGGGTACGACGACCTCGCCCTCGCCGCGCTGCGCCACCTCGAGCAGGTCGGCGGGCCGAGCGCCGTGGCGGGGTTCGCCGTCGCGCGGGCGGCTCGGATGGAGGCGCGGTACTCCGACGCGGGCACACCCGAGGAGCTCGCCGCACGCCTCTCGTTGGACGGTTACTCCGCCGGGGTGCGCAGCGTCCCCACCGGCGCCACCCTGTGCCAGCACCACTGCCCGGTGCAGGCGGTGGCCGCCGACTTCCCCCAGCTGTGCGAGGCCGAGACCGCTGCCCTCGGGCGCTTGCTCGGCACGCACGTGCAGCGCCTGGCCACGCTCGCGCGCGGCGACGGCGTCTGCACCACCCACATCCCCAGCCACCTACCGAACCCCGCCCGCACCGCCGTTGGAGGCACCGCATGACCACCACCGAGGCACGCCCCGAGCTCGACGGGCTCGGCTCGTACAAGTTCGGCTGGTCGGACTCCGACACCGCCGGGGCCAACGCCCGGCGCGGCCTGTCCGAGGAGGTGGTGCGCGACATCTCCGCCAAGAAGTCCGAGCCGGCGTGGATGCTCGACCTCCGGCTCAAGGGTCTGCGCCTGTTCGACAAGAAGCCGATGCCCGCGTGGGGCAGCGACCTGAGCGGCATCTTCTTCGACACGATCAAGTACTTCGTGCGCTCGACGGAGAAGCAGGCAGCCACCTGGGAGGACCTGCCCGCAGACATCAAGTCCACCTACGACAAGCTCGGCATCCCCGAGGCGGAGAAGCAGCGGCTGATCTCCGGTGTCGCCGCGCAGTACGAGTCCGAGGTCGTCTACCACCAGATCAACGAGGCGCTCGAGCGCCAGGGCGTCATCTTCCTCGACACCGACACCGCCCTCAAGGAGCACCCGGAGCTCTTCCGTGAGCACTTCGGCACGGTGATCCCGGTGGGGGACAACAAGTTCGCCGCGCTCAACACCTCGGTGTGGTCGGGTGGGTCCTTCATCTACGTGCCGAAGGGCGTGCACGTCGAGATCCCGCTGCAGGCCTACTTCCGGATCAACACCGAGAACATGGGCCAGTTCGAGCGGACGCTGATCATCGCCGACGAGGGCTCCTTCGTGCACTACGTCGAGGGGTGTACCGCCCCGATCTACTCCAGCGACTCGCTGCACTCCGCAGTGGTCGAGATCATCGTGAAGAAGGACGCCCGCGTCCGCTACACCACGATCCAGAACTGGTCCAACAACGTCTACAACCTCGTCACCAAGCGCACCCGCGTCGAGGCCGGCGGCAAGATGGAGTGGGTCGACGGCAACATCGGCTCCAAGGTCACGATGAAGTACCCCGCCTGCTACCTCGTCGGCGAGCACGCCAGCGGGGAGACGCTCTCCGTCGCCTTCGCCGGCCCTGGCCAGCACCAGGACGCCGGGGCGAAGATGGTGCACGCGGCGCCGCACACCTCCTCGACCGTGGTCAGCAAGTCGGTCGCGCGCGGCGGTGGCCGCACGTCCTACCGCGGCCTCGTGCAGGTGGAGGAGGGCGCCTACGCCGCCAAGGCGACGGTGAAGTGCGACGCCCTGCTGGTCGACGCCATCAGCCGCAGCGACACCTACCCCTATGTCGACGTCCGGACCGACGACGCCACCATCGGCCACGAGGCCACCGTGAGCAAGGTCGGCGCCGACCAGCTCTTCTACCTGATGAGCCGCGGCATGACCGAGGACGAGGCGGCGGCCATGATCGTGCGCGGTTTCGTCGAGCCGATCGCCCGCGAGCTGCCGATGGAGTACGCCCTCGAGCTCAACCGGCTGATCGAGCTGCAGATGGAGGGCTCCGTTGGCTAGCCCGGTCATCGCCGAGGTGAGCCCGGTGGTGCGGCCGACGGGGCGGGAGGAGGCCTGGCGCTTCACGCCGCTGGAGCGCCTCGGCGGCCTGCTCGACGGCCTTGCCGCGGATCCGACCGCGATCGACGTGGCGATGGGTCTGCCTGCGGCGGTGCAGGTCGCGACGGACCTCACGCACACCAGCCGCAGTGACGCACCGCTCGACGCGCTCGCGCAGCACGCGCTGGCGCTGGCCCCGTCGACGGTGCTGCTCACCGTGCCGGCCGAGGCGGACCTCGACGCGCCGCTGCGCGTCTCCCTGAGCGGCACCGACGCGACCGCAGCCTCCCACGTGCACCTCGTGCTCGATGTCCGGCACCACGCCAGCGCGGTGCTCGTGCTCGACCACAGCGGCGCGACGCAGACCGCCGAGCTGCTCGAGGTGCTGGTCGGCGACGGCGCCCACGTCACGGTCGTCTCGCTGCACGAGCAGGACCGCGACGCCGTGCTCGGGGCGACCCACGCGGCCCGCGTCGGCCGCGACGCGACCTACCGCCACGTCGCGGTCAGCCTCGGCGGTGACCTGGTCCGCCTCGTGCAGCACGTGTCCTACGTCGGGCCGGGCGGCGACGCCGTGCTCGACGGCGCCTTCCTCACCGGCGCCGGGCAGCACCACGAGCACCGGCTGCTGGTCGACCACGGCCGGCCGAGCTGCCGCAGCCGGGTGACGTACAAGGGCGCACTGCAGGGCGAGGGAGCGCACAGCGTCTGGGTCGGCGACGTGCTGATCCGCGCCGAGGCGGTCGGCACGGACACCTACGAGACCAACCGCAACCTCGTGCTGACCGAGGGAGCGCGCGCCGACAGCGTGCCCAACCTGGAGATCGAGACCGGTGAGGTGGCCGGGGCCGGGCACGCCAGCGCCACCGGCCGCTTCGACGAAGAGCAGCTGTTCTACCTGCAGGCCAGGGGGATCCCCGCTGACACCGCGCGGCGCCTGGTGGTGAGCGGGTTCTTCGCCGGCATCCTCGACACGGTCGCCGCCGTCGACCCCGCGCTGCACGAGCGGCTCACCGCACGCGTCGCCGAGCTGGTGCAGGCATGACCGGACCCATCACCGGCTCGGCCACCGCCACCCGCGTCGCCGCGGTGGGTGACCTGGCCGAGGGGGTCCCCGTACGCGTCGAGGTGGCGGGCACGCCGGTCTGCCTGGTGCGCAGCCGGGGGGAGCTCTTCGCCGTCGGCGACCGCTGCTCGCACGCCGACGTCTCGCTCGCCGAGGGTGACGTCGAGGAGGGCGCGGTCGAGTGCTGGTTGCACGGCTCGCGCTTCGACCTGCGGACCGGGCGGCCCAGCGGCCTGCCGGCGACCAAGCCCATCCCCACCTACACCGTGACGACCGAGGGGGACGACGTGCTGGTCGCGCTCACCCCGAGCACCAGCACAGGAGGCACCGCATGAGCACGCTCGAGGTCCGCGACCTGCACGTCACGGTGGAGACCGAGGGGGTCGCCAAGCCCATCCTCAAGGGCATCGACATCACGGTGCGCGCCGGGGAGACGCACGCCGTCATGGGGCCCAACGGCTCCGGCAAGTCCACGCTCGCCTACAGCATCGCCGGCCACCCGCGCTACACGATCACCGGCGGCACCGTCACGCTCGACGGCGAGGACGTGCTCGCCATGGCCGTCGACGAGCGGGCTAGGGCCGGTCTCTTCCTCGCGATGCAGTACCCCGTCGAGGTCCCCGGCGTCAGCGTCTCCAACTTCCTGCGCACCGCGGTCACCGCCCAGCGTGGCGAGGCCCCGAAGCTCCGCCTGTGGGTCAAGGAGCAGCGGGAGGCGATGGGCCGGCTGCAGATGGATGCCGCCTTCGCCGAGCGCGGTGTCAACGAGGGCTTCTCCGGCGGGGAGAAGAAGCGCCACGAGATCCTCCAGCTGGAGCTGCTGCAGCCCAAGGTGGCGATCCTCGACGAGACCGACTCCGGGCTCGACGTCGACGCCCTCAAGGTCGTGAGCGAGGGCGTCAACCGGGTCAAGGCCCGCGGCGAGACCGGCGTGCTGCTCATCACGCACTACACCCGGATCCTGCGCTACATCGCTCCTGACTTCGTGCACGTGCTGGTCGACGGGCGGATCGCGGAGGAGGGCGGTCCCGAGCTCGCGCAGGTGCTCGAGGACGAGGGGTACGAGCGCTACCGCGCTGCCAGCGCGGCCGCCGACCTCGCCGCGGCGGTGACGGCGTGACCATCGGTGTGGCGCCGACCGGCCCGTACGACGTCGAGGTCATCCGCAAGGACTTCCCGATCCTCGGCCGCGAGACGCGACCCGGCGTGCCCCTCGTCTACCTCGACAACGCCGCGACGTCGCAACGGCCGCTCGCCGTCCTCGACGCCATGCGCGATTACGACGAGGTGCACAACGCCAACGTCCACCGCGGCCTGCACACGCTCTCCGAGGAGGCCAGCGCGCTGTACGAAGCAGCCCGCGACGACGTCGCCGCCTTCCTGCACGCCCCGCGTCGTGAGGAGGTCGTCTTCACCCGCAACGCGACCGAGGCCCTCAACGTGCTGGCGCGCTCGCTCGGGGAGTGGCGCGGCGCCCCCTGGGGGCACGCGCTCGGCGCCGGCGACGAGGTCGTCGTCACCGAGATGGAGCACCACTCCAACCTGGTGCCCTGGCAGATGCTCTGCGAGCGCACCGGCGCGACCCTGCGCTGGGTGACGCTCACCGACGACGGCCGGCTCGACCTCGACAGCCTGGCCAGGGTCGTCACCGAGCGGACCCGCGTCGTCGCCTTCGTGCACCAGAGCAACATCCTCGGCACGCTGAACCCGGTCGAGCCGGTCCTCGCCGCGGCCCGGGCCGTCGGCGCTCTCGTGGTGCTGGACGCCAGCCAGTCGGTGCCGCACCGTCCGGTCGACGTGAGCACGCTGGGCGTCGACTTCCTCTGCGCCACAGGGCACAAGATGCTCGGCCCGACCGGGGTGGGCGTGCTCTGGGGCCGCTACGACCTGCTGGCGCAGATGCCCCCCGTCCTCGGTGGCGGCGAGATGGTCGACGTCGTGACCATGCAGGGCACCACCTACGCCGCCCCGCCGGCCCGCTTCGAGGCCGGCACGCCGATGATCACCCAGGTGGTCGGGCTGGGTGCCGCGGTGCGGTACCTCTCCGCGCTCGGGATGGAGCACGTGCAGGCGCACGAGGAGCAGCTCACCGCTCACGCGTTGGGGCGCCTGGCCACCGTCGAGGGGGTCTCGGTGATCGGTCCCCGCACGACCGAGATGCGGGGTGGGGCGATCAGCTTCTCGATGGTGTTGCCTGACGGTCGCGACCTGCACCCGCACGACGTCGGCCAGCTGCTGGACGAGCGGGGCATCGCGGTGCGGGTCGGTCAGCACTGCGCGCGGCCGGTGTGCGTGCGCTACGGCGTCCCGGCGACCTCACGGGCCAGCTTCGCCCCGTACACCACCACCGGCGAGATCGACGCGCTGGTGGAAGGTCTCGGGCACGTCCGAGCGTTCTTCTCCGCATGACATCGCCTGCGCTCGAGTCGATGTACCAGGAGATCATCCTCGATCACTACCGCCGCCCGCACCACCGCGGCCTGCGTGACCCCTACGAGGCCGAGGTCCACCACGTCAACCCGACCTGCGGGGACGAGGTGACGCTTCGGGTGCACGTCGACGCCGACGGCGTCGTGCGCGACGTCAGCTACGAGGCGCAGGGCTGCTCGATCAGCCAGGCCGCCACCTCGGTGATGACCGACCTGGTGATCGACCGGCCGGTGGAGCAGGGGCTGGTGGCGCAGGAGACCTTCCTCGCCATGGTGCAGGGCCGCGGTGCCGCTGAGCTGGACGAGGACGTGCTGGAGGACGCCGTCGCCTTCGCGGGCGTGGCGCGCTACCCGGCCAGGGTGAAGTGCGCGCTGCTGGGGTGGATGGCGTGGAAGGACGCGACGGCGCAGGCGGTCGCCGCGAGCGAGCAGGCACGGTCGGCAACAGCAGGGGAGACGTCATGACGGCACCAGTGGTCCCGAGCGCAGCCGACGTCGAGGAGGCCATGCGCGACGTGGTCGACCCCGAGCTGGGCATCAACGTCGTCGACCTCGGTCTGCTCTACGGCGTGACCCTGGACCCGGACGGCTCGGCGGTGCTCGACCTCACCCTGACCAGCGCGGCCTGCCCGCTGACCGACGTGATCGAGGACCAGACCCGCAGCGCTGTGGTCGACTCGGGGCTGTGCCCGAATGTCATCATCAACTGGGTCTGGATGCCGCCGTGGGGCCCTGACAAGATCACCGATGACGGGCGCGAGCAGCTGCGGGCGCTGGGCTTCACGCTGTAGCCCGCTCCCGGTCCGCTGCCGGGGTGACCCCCCCAGCCGGACGGCGGGTGGGCGGCCGGGCGGCGATTAGAGTCACAAGGTCCGTCGCGCCTCGGCGGCTGACCCCGGAGGTCCCCGTGCCGCACCGCGTACGCCGTCTCGGCACAGCCGCCCTCTCCGCCCTCACCCTGGCGGCCACCGCGGCCGGTCCCGCGCAGGCCAGCCCGCCTAACGGTGGCCACGCCGCCGCCCCGGGGACCAGCCCGGTGCTGACGCCCTTCCGGGTGCAGTCGGTGCGGGTGGTCACCGCGCCCGACGGTGCGCTCGCCGCCCTGGGCACCGTCACCGCGGTCGGCAACGAGACCGCGTCGGCGCAGCTGCTCGTCAGCTTCTACAACGCGGCCGGCGCCGTGGTCGCCAGCAAGACGACGGTCACCGAGGTCGACGACGTCGCCCCCGGTGCCACCTCGGACTTCGGCGCCTTCACCGCCGCCGCCGGCGCGGTGCGGGCGGATGCGACGGTGGTGAGTGCGCTGGTCGACGGCCGGCACCGGCGGTTGCCCCTGTCGGCCTCCGGCATCGCGGTGACCGGCTCGACGGTGTCCGCGACCATCACCAACACCAGTGGGTACTCCACCGCCTCGGGGCTCGCCAGCGTCTGGTTCGACGATGCTGTGGGCGTCGCCGACGTCGCCAGCCTCGCCGTGCCGGCCCTTGCACCTGGCGCGAGCGCGTCGGTCTCGGACAGCCGGCTGACCGGGTTGGGCGGCACCAGCCCGGCGGGGTTCGTCGTCGAGGGCGTCCAGGCCGACGCCGTGCAGGCCGACTACCCGGCGAGCGTCCCCTTCTCCGCCCCCACCGCGGGCGGGGCGGTCACCGTCCGCCCCACGCTCACCGACGAGACCGGCCACGCACCCCTCGTCGGCAAGACGATCGTGGTGCTCCAGCGCAACCAGGACGGCAGCGGGGTGCAGACGGCCGTCGCCCGCGGCACCACGTCGGGCAAGGGCACCGCGACGATCAGCTTCACGTTGCGGCGGGCGAAGCGCTACACGCTGCGCTTCGACGGCGACGGGGTGCACGCGCCCACGACCTTCAGCGACGTCACCGTGCCGTTGCACCTCACGGTCAGCGCGCAGCTCGCCAAGGGCGGCGTCCGACGGGGCCGGCCCTTCACCATCAAGGGCTCCGTCTCCCGTTCCTTCACGGGGGACAAGGTCAAGCTCGAGCGCCGCAAGGGCAGGGACTTCGTGCCGGTGCGGACCGCCTCGGTGAACCGGGACGGCACCTACTCCTTCGCTGGTCTGGTGCAGCGCTCGACCGGCACGTACGGCTACCACGTCGAGCTCGTCAGCACGACCCTGCACGACGGGGCGAGCAGCCGCCCCGTCACCGTGACGGTGCGTTGAGGCGTCCCGGCCGGACGCGCCGCCAGGGTTACGGAGCGCGCATCCCGGACACGACCCGTGGGGCGGGTCTCCCCTCCCGCCCGGCAGCAGAGGAGGACGCGTGGCAGACCTGAAGAAGGGCCAGCGCATCACGGGTGGCGACCGCACGAAGATGGCGGCCGTTGTGAAGAAGGAGTACGAGGGTGGCGCGAGCATCCGCGCCCTCGCCGAGTCCACCGGTCGGTCCTACGGGTTCGTGCACCGGCTGCTCACGGAGACCGACGTCGCGCTGCGCGGGCGCGGTGGCGCGACGCGCGGCGCAGCCGTCAAGACCTGAGCACCGAGCCGCCGATCGAGGCGGGCAGCACCGGGCGCTGCGCCGCCCCCGACGAGCGTCCAGCTCCGGGCCGCGTCGCGGACGAGGAGGGCGCCGCCCAGCTCCGGCTCGACGGCCCGGCCGCCCTGCCCGAGCTGCTCGACCAGCTGCGACGCCTCACTGGAGGAGTGCGGGTCTGCGTCATCCGCGGGGCGTGGGCCCACGGCGGCGGGGACGTCACCGTCCCCCACCCGCTGGAGCCGCTCGGTGGTCAGGTGACGACCGGGCGTGTTGACATCGATCCCGAGGTCATGGCCGGGGTGCTGGCCTGGCTGCCGACGGTGCTGAGCATCGCCGTCGTCGAGGGCCGCGTGGCGCCGGTCCTGCTCGAGCTCGTGCTCGGTTGCGACCTCGCGCTCGTCTCAACCGCGGCCGAGCTGCCCGTCGAGCGGGTGGGCCGGGGTGCGGAGCTGCCCGCGGTCGCGCTCCGGCGCTTGGGCGAGGGCCTCGGGCGGCAGGCGGGGCTGGTGGGCCTGCTCGTCGGCGGCACCCTCGACGCAGACGCGATGGTCACCGCCGGCCTCGCGCTCGGCCCGTACCCCCCGGCCGACCTCGACGCCGCGGTGCTGTCCCTCGTCGGCTGCCTGCTGCGGCCCGACGCCGCGCAGTCCCGCGAGCGGCTGGTCCGCTTCCGTCGGGAACAGAAGCGGTGATTACCTGCTTGCAGGCTCCGACGAGGAGCACCCAGGAGGCCGACCGATGAGCATGCAGGCGCACCAGGCGATGCGCAGCTTCCGCGCCGACCGGTCCATCACCAAGACGAGGCTGGCACCGGGGACCTGGCCGCGGATCGGCGGCTTCGCCCGTCCGTACCGTCGCCCCATCGTCACCTACCTGGCGCTGATCGTGGTCGACGCGGTGATCAGCGCGGGTCTCCCGCTGGTCTTCAAGGCGGTGATCGACCGAGGCGTGCAGCGCCACGACGTCGGGCTGGTGGAGCGGCTCGCGCTGGTCATCGCCCTGCTCGCGGTGGTGCAGGGCGCGATCTCCCTCGGCCAGCGGTGGTACTCCTCGCGGGTCGGCGAAGGCCTCATCTACGACCTGCGCTCGGCCACCTACGCCCACGTCCAGCGGCAGTCGATGGGCTTCTTCACCCGTACCCAGACGGGCGCGCTCATCAGCCGCCTCAACAGCGACGTGGTCGGCGCGCAGGAGGCCTTCACCTCGACGCTCGGCTCCATCCTCTCCAACGCGGTCAGCGTGACGCTGGTGCTCATCGCCATGCTGGTGCTCTCGTGGCAGGTCACGCTGCTGTCACTGGTGCTGCTGCCGCTGTTCATCATCCCGGCACGGCTGCTCGGCGGCCGGCTCCGGGAGATCACCCGGGAGTCCTACGGCCTCAACGCCTCCATGAGCAGCCAGATGACGGAGCGCTTCAACGTCTCGGGCGCCCTGCTGGTCAAGCTCTTCGGCACCCCGGAGGTCGAGGACCGGCGCTTCCGCGAGCGCGCCGCCCGCGTGCGCGACATCGGTGTGACGCAGGCGATCTACGGCCGGATCTTCTTCGTCGCGCTGACGCTGGTCGCATCGCTGGCGCTGGCCATCACCTACGGCGTGGGGGGCCGCTTCGCCGCGGAGGGGGACCTCGGGGTCGGCACGCTGGTGGCGCTCACCGCGTACCTCTCCCGGCTCTACGGCCCCCTGACCGCGCTCTCCAACGTCCGGGTCGACATGATGACCGCACTGGTGAGCTTCGAGCGTGTCTTCGAGGTGCTCGACCTGCAGCCCAGCGTCGTGGACGCCCCCGACGCGGTCGACCTGCCGGCCGACGCGCCCGCGAGCCTGACGATGGAGCACGTGCGCTACCACTACCCGGCGGCCACCGAGGTCTCGCTCGCCTCGCTGGAGACCCCCGGCGGCAGCACCGAGCTCGACGACCGCGTGCCCGAGGACGTGCTGCGCGACGTCACCATCACCGCCGCTCCCGGGCAGCTCGTGGCGCTGGTCGGGCCGAGCGGTGCCGGCAAGACGACGGTCAGCTCGCTCATCACGAGGCTGGACGACCCGCAATCCGGCCGGGTCTGCATCGGGGGGTACGACCTGCGCTCCCTGCGGCTGCAGTCGCTGCGCGACACCGTCGGGGTCGTGACCCAGGAGGCGCACCTCTTCCACGACAGCGTCCGGGTCAACCTCGAGCACGCCAAGGCGGACGCGACCGAGGAGCAGATGTGGGCCGCCCTGGATGCGGCGCACGTCGGTGACCTCGTGCGCTCGCTCCCCGACCAGCTGGACACCGTCGTCGGCGAGCGCGGGCACCGCCTGTCCGGGGGGGAGAAGCAGCGGCTGGCCATCGCGCGCGTGCTGCTCAAGGCGCCGCGCATCGTCGTCCTCGACGAGGCGACCGCCCACCTCGACAGCGAGAGCGAGCTGGCGGTGCAGCGGGCCCTGGACAGCGCGCTCGCCGGTCGTACCGCGCTGGTCATCGCGCACCGCCTGTCGACCGTGCGCGGTGCTGACGTCATCATCGTCCTGGACCACGGCCGGGTCGTCCAGACGGGTACGCACACCGAGCTGCTCGAGCGGGGTGGCCTCTACGCCGACCTCTACACGACGCAGTTCGCACCGCAGGAGCAGCCGGCCGCTGCGTGAGCGGGCACTAGCGTGCGCGCGGTGGAGCTCGACGTGCGGCGGCCCAAGCCGCGCCGGCCGGGTGCGGGCGTGTGGTTCGCGGGGGCGGCCATGGGGCTGCCGCTTCGGCTGCTGACCCGAGAGCGGTGGCGGGGGATGGGGCACGTCCCCGCCACCGGGCCGGTGATCGTCGTGGCCAACCACGTCAGCTCGGTCGACGCCTGCGCGTTGGCGGTCTGGGTCTACGCGGGCGCCGGCCGCTCCCCCCGCTTCATGGCCAAGGCGTCGCTCTGGCGGGTCCCCGTCGTGCGCCAGGTCTTCCGCAGCGCCCGCCAGATCCCCGTGTCGCGCGGCGCCGCTGACGCGAGCGCAGCGCTGCAGCCGGCTGTCGCGGCGCTGTCGCAGGGCGAGGTCATCGTGCTCTTCCCCGAGGGCGGCATCACGCGCGACCCCGATCGGTGGCCGATGCGGGCGCGCACCGGAGCGGCCCGCCTGGCCCTGCTCTCCGGGGCGCCGGTCGTGCCGGTCGGGCAGTGGGGCTCGGACGCGCTGCTGCACCGAGGGTGGTGGCGCCGCCCAGTGGCCAGCATCCAGGCCGGCCCGCGGGTCGAGCTCGGTGACCTGGTGGTCCGCGCCGGGGGTGGCCTGGAGGAGGACCTCCTCCGCGCGGCCACCGACCGGATCATGGACGCGATCGCCGCGCTGGTGGCCGGTCTGCGCGGCGGCCACCCACCTGCCCTGCCCTACGACCCCCGCGCCGCAGCCCCGCCGCCGCCCACCTGAGCCGTTGTGCGTGATCGCCGCATCGGTGCAGGTCAGCGGAGGATCACGCACAACGGGTGGTGAGGGTGTGCGGGTGGTCCGCGCCTACGGTGGTCGTGTGCTGGAGGTCCTGACCGCGGGCGATGTGGTGGCGCAGGTGCGGTGCTGGCTGGGCGCGGCTCGGCGGGTCGCCGTCTTCACCGGGGCAGGGGTCAGCACGGCGAGCGGGATCCCCGACTTCCGCGGACCCGATGGGCTGTGGACCAAGGATCCTGCGGCGCAGCGGCTCTTCTCCCTGCCCGACTACCTCACCGACCCGGAGCTGCGGCGCACGGTGTGGCAGCGCCGGGCCGCGCACCCGGCCCGCTGCGCCGAGCCCAACCCCGCGCACGACGCCATCGTGACGCTGGAGCGCACCACCCGGTTGGTCGCGCTCGTGACGCAGAACGTGGACGGGCTGCACCAGCGGGCCGGCAGCGACGCGTCGCTCGTCCTCGAGCTGCACGGCAGCCAGTGGCAGGTGCTCTGCCTCGGCTGCCGCGAGCGGGGGCCGATGGAGCCGGTGCTGGCCCGGGTGCGCGCGGGGGACCTCGACCCGGCCTGCGAGGGGTGCGGCGGCATCCTCAAGAGCGGGACGGTCGCCTTCGGGGAGGTGCTGCCCCAGGAGGTCTTCCGCGCCGCGCGTGCCGCTGTCGCCTCCTGCGAGCTGCTGCTCGCCGTCGGCAGCTCGCTCACCGTGCAGCCGGCGGCGAGCCTGTGCCGCGTGGCGACCAGGGCCGGCGCGCGCCTCGTGGTCATCAACGCCGAGCCGACTTCCTACGACGCGGTCGCGGTGGCCAGCGGCGGGGCGGTGCTGCGCGGCCGCGTCGAGCAGGTGCTGCCCGAGCTGGTCGCGGGTCTGGCGAGGGCGCCGACCTGACGCGCGGGGGGACGGGTGGGCTGCCAGGATCGCCGGGTGACGCGCGCGTCCGGCGAGCGGCCGCTGCGGCGCTGGCTGTGGGCCGACACCCTCGGCCCGCACTTCCTGCCTGCGCACCACGGCCGCGCGGGTGGGACCCGGGGAGCTGGCGCTGTGGTTCCACCTGGCCTTCGTCGACGGGTACGAGTGGGTGATGACCCGCCGACGTCGTCGGCATGAGCCAGCACGCCGACGGCGGGTTGATGGCCACCAAGCCCTACGCCTCCGGCGGCGCCGACATCGACAAGATGAGCGGGTACTGCAAGCCCTGCCCGTACGACCCGAAGGTGCGGGTGGGGGAGGGGGCCGGTCCCCTCACGGCGGGGTACCGGGCCTTCCTCGACCTGCACGAGAGCGATCTGACGGGCAACAACCGCCTCGCGCCGCCGCTGGCGGGGCTGCGCCGCCGCCGGGACCGGGACGCGCTCGTGGAGCGGGAACGGCTGCGGTGGAGCGCGGCGCCGTAGACCGGCGCCGCGGCTGTGTCGCGGCACCCGGCATTCGCTCCACACTCCTGAGCTCGGCTGAGGAGGTGCGCCGGCTCCCGGAGACGAGCGCCGACGCGCCCAGCACCACGACGACGGCGACGGCCACGGTCGGGACGGCGGCCACGGCAGCGACGAGGGAGACGACGGTCGCGACGGCGCCGGCCGTGAGCACGCTGTGCCACCCGCGTCGCAGGCACAGAGGGACCACGGTCGCGGCGCTGGTGGCCGTGAGCCCGGCGAGGAGGAGTCGGCCGTCGGCGCACACCAGCGCCGCGACGGCCGCTGCCACGCTGATCGGTGGCGCCAGGAGGGCGGGCACCTTGAGCGCCGTGAAGTCGCCGGCACCGTAGGTGACCTGCACCACCAGCGTGGCGCCCGCCGCCACCAGCAGCCACCCGAGGAGCGCGGCGGCGGGCAGCGCCGCCGGGAGCACGACCGCGCTCAGCATCGCGATGGCGAGCAGGACCCAGGTACCCGGCACGAGCAGGCGTCGGGCCGTCCACCGCAGCGCGTCCCCCTCCTGACTGCCCCAGTGCACGAGCATCGGCAGCACGCTCGTCAGACCGATGCTCAAGAAGGCGTAGACGACGCGGGTGCCCAGCGCGTAGACGGTCGCGGTGCCCGCAGGCAGCTGCGCCGCCGCGGCCTGCAGTGTGAGCGCGGCGGCGTACCCCGCTGTCGCGTTGGCCGCCAACCACCTGCTCGGCGCAGGATGGCGGTCTGCTGGTGCGGAGCGCAGGCGCGCTCGCTGAGAGCCCGAGCTGGCGAGCAGGCACGCGAGCAGGCAGGCGTTACCCACGAGCAGCCCTGAGCTCATGCCGACGACGCTGCGCGTGGCCGGCACCAGCAGGGCGGCGCAGGCCGTGGCGTTGGCGGGTACGGCAAGGCCGGCGAGCAGGCTCGACCGGCCCGCGCACGCGCGACGGACCGCGAGCACCCCGGCTGCCCCGGCCGCTGCGCTCGACGCTGCCAGCAGCGCGGCGACCGTCAGCACGCGAGCCGCGACGTAACCCTCGACGAGCAGGAGACCCGCACCCAGCGCCGTCGAAGCCGCCCCGGATGCGGCGGCAAGGGACAGGGGACGGCGCCATCGGCCGGAGTCACCACCCTCAGCGAGCCGAGCCGGGTAGAGGATCCCGACCACGCCGACGGTGAGCACGGCTTGCCCGAATGCGAAGAGGACGAAGAAGGTGTCGGCTGAGCGCGTCGCTCCGACGACGCGGAGCAGGAGCCCGGCCTGCAGCACGCTCAGGCCGGTGGAGGACACGGCGCAGAGCCGGGCGGGTGAGCCGTGGCCGGGCATCAGCCGACGGGCAGCAGGCGTCGGTACAGCTGGAGCAGGGCCTCGTCCGGCTGCCTGAGCTCGGGACTCCCTAGCGGGGGGGTGGTGGCGCTTCGCCCCGCGCCCCGGAGCGCCGCCACCAGCGCGACCGCGTCCTCGGGGTCGACGACGGTGAGGTACGGGAGCACCCATCCCGGTTGGGCGCGGGCCACGGCGGCCGAGACGACGCTCGGCGTGCCCAGCGCGGCTGCCTCGGCCACCGGCAGCCCCATGCCCTCGTACTCGCTGAGCAGCACCAGCGCACGTGCGTGGCGGTAGGTCGCCTCCAGGTCACGGTCGGAGAGCCGGCCCAGCACGCGGGCGCCTCGGCTTCCACCGAGATCGACGAGGTCGTCACCCACCAGGTCCACGGTCAGGTCCGGCGACTCGGCGACGGCGTGCAGCAGCAGGTCCAGGCGCCGTCGCCGCACGGGCGCACCCACGTGCAGGAGCGCCTCACCGCGAGGCATCGGAGGTCCGGGCTCGACCGCAGGGGCACCGACCCCGCCGACCGTCACCCGCCGTCGGGCGACGAGCCGGCGGAGTGATCTGGGCGTGGCGGAGCGGGTCTCCCGGCTGACCAGGTGGAGGGCATCGCACCGCCACACACCTTGGGTGATGGCAGCTCCCCAGACGGCTCGGGCTCTGAGCGGCATCGCGCCCCCTGTCAGGGGACCCCAGTCGTGCACCGTGTACACGCGGCCCCCCTGGGGCGCTGACGGCAGTGCAGGGCCGAGCGAGTGCACGAGCGTGGCGCCGGCGCAGGCACCGGACCGAGGGTGCAGCAGCTCGGCGCGCGCCCGCCCGACCGGCACGACGTCGACCTGGACGGGCAGTCCCGCCGGCCACCGCGCGAGCGCATCCACGACGACCCGCAGGCGAGCGTCGGGTCGCGCTCGGAGGACCTGATCGGCAGCCGAGAGCACCACCCGCTCGATCCCGGTCACCTGCGGTCGCAGACCATGCGCGAGCAGTGTCACGACCGGCGCTGGAACCACGCTTCGACCTGTCGGCGGGAGTCTCGTCCGCCTGGAGCCGGTGCCGGTGGCGGCATGCTGGTGGCCAGCAGCAACCCGTCCCTGAGCGAGGCCGGATCCCCCGGCTGGACGACGATGTGCCCCCCGGCGGTCAACGAGTCAGCCAGACCGCTCTCCGTCGTCGCGACGATGAGGCAGCCGTGGGCCAGTCCCTCGAGGATCGGCAGGCCGACCTGCTCGCGCCACCCGGGCACGCGCCGTGACGGCAGGACCACGATGGATGCCCGCCGGAGCGCCGCGTGCACCTCCTCGCGGCTCGCGGCAGGGAGGAGCCGGACGTCGTCCCGCTGATCCGCGAGGGCGCCGGCGGCCGATCGCTGCGGCCCCTGCCCCATGAGCACGAGGCGCCACCCCGGGCGTTGCTCGGCCACCCAGGGCCACGCCGTCAGCAGGTCGGGCACACCCTTGCGCTCGCTCAGCTCGGACACGAAGAGCACCTCGCGGTCCGGACGTGGCAAGGGTGCGCAGTGCTGGCACGGGCCCAGGGACTCCGTCACGACCGGTCCCACGCGGCCGGAGCGGCTGCGGGGCAGCGCCTCCAGCCACGTCCGCCGGGCCGCCGGGGTGCCGAAAGCGACCTCGTCCACCAGGCGGGTGCTGACACGCCAGAGCGCCCGCAGGCCTGGATCGACGAGGCGCGCGAGCACTCCGGGCACACCCGCGCGCCGCGTGCTGAGCGACTCCGCAGGGGCGAGGTTCTCGATCGCGTACGTGACGACCGACGGACGCAGGCCGGTGGCGCGCAGACCCAGCAGCAGCAGGGCCGTCGGCAACCACGCCCGGAACCACATCGGTTCCGGCACCTCCAGGACCTGTGGCCGGGCGCACCGCACCGCCACGGCAAGGCCGAGCCAGCGACGCTCGATGAGCCGCCCCGCCCACGGGCCGAGCAGGCCGACATCGAGGTCCGTCGCCCGGCGTCGGGCGAGCAGCAGCTGTGTCCCCGGAGACCCCAGCACGGCGGGACCCAGCCGCTCGAGCACGCTGGACCGGAGAACGGGCACGATGACCACTGTCCGAGCGAGTCTCAGTGCAGGCACCCGGTGGAGAGGAGCGGCTGGTGACGCCGGTAGCGCGACGCCTCAACCTGGGCTGCGGCGTGGACGTCCGCCCCGGCTGGGTCAACCTCGACGGCCGCGCGCTGCCAGGCGTCGACGTCGTGCACGACCTGGCTCGGCCGCTGCCCTTCGCCGCGGGCACGTTCGACGAGGTCCTCTGCCAGGACGTCCTGGAGCACGTCGACATGGTCGCAGTGTTGGGAGAGGTGCACCGGGTCACAGCGCCGGGGGCCCGGGTCCACATCAGGTCGCCGCACTTCAGCGGGCACCTCGCCCATGTCGACCCCACGCACGTGCGCGGTGTGTCGGTGGCCACCTTCGACTACTTCGTCAGCAGCGGGCCGGGTGATGACTACTACTTCGACTTCGCCTTCACGGCCGTCGACCGGCGGCGGGTGGTCCTCCCTGACCGCCGCGCCCTCCCGCTGAACCGCCCGGTCGAGCGCTGGGTGAACAAAGGGCCGGGCCGCCAGCAGCTGTACGAAGAGAGCTTCCTGTGCCGGCTCTTCCCCGCGATGAACGTCGAGGTGGAGCTCGTCCGATGAGCGGGGGTGGGGTGACCTGGCGCCGGGACCGAGTCAGCAGCGCGCCGCCGGCGGCGACCGACCGCGGAGCGCCGCGGATCACTGTGATCAACCCGTTGCCACGCGCGCTGGCGCGGTACGAGCTGGCCGTCACGGCCGTCCTCGAGCAGGCTGGCGCCCTGGTCCACCGGACGCCCTTCCCCACGGCGGAGATCGGCGGCGCCGGAGCGCTGGCCAGGGTGCGCGCTGCGGTGGCGGGTGCCAGTGCCCGCCGGCGTCTGCCGAGGGACGAGGCAGCGCTCGTGCTCTGGCCCGCCCTCGGCTTCCTCGAGCCGTGGCTCTGGCCGCAGCACTCGGCGCGGCTCACCGTGGTCTGCCACGATCCCGAGCCGTTGCGCCGACAGCCGGGTCTCGGGTCCAGGTCGGCACGTCTGGGGGCGTGGCGGGCTCGCCGCACCCGGCTCACGACCCTTGCGCACAGCGCCCCCGCTTCCGCCGCGCTGGCGGCGCGCGCGTGGCCGGATGTGCTGGAGCTCCCGTTGCCGATCGGCCCGCTGGCTGCCCTGCCCTGCCTCCCGCGCACGACGATCGCCGTACTGGGCCAGAACAAGGCAGCACGCTCCCTCGACCAGCTGGCCACGGTCGCGGCAGCGGCGGCTCACGCGGCTCCCGGTCACCGGCTCACGGTGGCCGGCAGAGGGTGGCCGGAGCTGCCGGGGTGGCAGGTCGACGCGCGGTTCCTCTCGGAGTCGGAGTTCGACGACCGGCTGGACCGCGCAGCGGCGGTGATCGTCCCGTACACCACGTTCTTCCAGAGCGACGTCGCCGCCCGGGCGTTGAGCCGGCTGGCGCCCGTCGTCGGTCTTCGTCACCCCTTCTTGGCACAGCTGTACGGGCGGAGCTGGCCGGGGTTGGTCGACCACGACACCTACGCCGGGTGGCGCGACGCTCTGGCGGCGGCCATTGCGGTCCCGACCGCCCGCCTCGTCGAGATCAGGGACACGTACGCCCGCACGTGCACCGAGGCCTGGCGTGCCGCGCTGCCGAGCCTCACCCGGCCGGCGGAGCAGCGGTGACGGCCTAGCGTCGCCCCCGTGCGGAGGCTGGCGGTGCGGCGACGGTCCGACGCCCTGCTCGCCGTCGTCGATGCGCTCACCGCCGCCCTGGTGGCGTCGGTGGCGTACCGGCTGCGCTTCGAGGGTGATGCGACCAGCGACCGGCTGACCGTGCGCTACCAGGCGGTCGGGCTGGCGCTGGTGGTCGCCTGGCCGGTCGCCGGGCGCGCGGCCGGGCTCTACCGCCGGGGTGCCCTGCGCCCCGGGACGTCGCTGCTGGAGCCGGCCTCCGAGGCCGCTGGGGTCGTCGGGGTGGCGCTGCTCGTGGTCAACGCGGTCGGCCTCTCGGGTGACCTGTCGCGCGCCTGGGTCGGGCTTGTGGTGCTCGGCCTGGTGCTCGTCGGGATCGGCGTGCGTCGGGTCTTGCGGCGCGGCCGCCGCCTGCTCGTGCCGCTCGGCATCGGGCTGGAGCGCTACGCGGTCGTCGGGGAGCCAGTGGCGTCCCGGCGCCTCGTCGGCGACCTCACCCGTGCGCCCGGCGCCCCGTACCGCGTCGTCGCTGAGCTCTCGGGCGACCTCGCGCCGGTCGACCTGGTCATGCAGGCGCGTGCCTTGCACGTCGACGGGCTCGTGCTGACGCCGGGGGCCGACCCACGGTGGGCCGGCGGGCTCGCCGCCGAGCTCGCCGGCAGCGGGATCGACGTGCTGCTCGCACCCTCGCTGGGCGAGCTGGAGCTCCGGGTCGCCTCCATCGCCGTGCTGCACGGCGTGCCGCTGCTGCGCGTGGCTGGGCTCGCGCCGCGGCGCAAGGCGGTGCGGGTGCCGCCCCGAGACCGCGGCCGCCGGGGCGTGGCGGTGCTGGGCACGCGGGGGATCCCGGCTTCCTACGGCGGGTTCGAGACCTTCGCCCAGGAGCTCGCGGTCCGCCTCGCCGCCGAGGGTGTGCCCACGGTCGTCTACTGCCGCAAGGCGTACTCCTCCGGCCAGCCCACGTTCCGGGGGGTGCGGCTGGTGACCTTGCCGACGCTGCGCACCAAGCACCTCGAGACCGTGGTGCACACCGCCCTCTCGGCGGCCCACCTCGTGCTCTCGGGGGGCCCGCGCGACGTGGTCTTGTGCAACGCCGCCAACGCACCGGTCTTGCTGCTGCTCAAGCTCTTTCGGCGCCGCGTCGTGCTCAACGTGGACGGGCTCGAGTGGCGCCGCGCGAAGTGGGGCGTGGCCGGTCGGTCCTGGTACCGCCTGGGGGAGTGGCTCTCCGTCCGCCTCGCGGCCGTGCTCGTCACCGATGCGGAGGAGGTCCGCACCTACTACCGCGTGCGCCACGACACCGAGTCGGTGATGGTCCCCTACGGCGCGGAGCAGCTCGCGCGGGCCTCGCTGCCGCTGCCTCCCGACCTCGCGGTCGAGCCCGACGGCTACGTGCTCTACGTCAGCCGCTGGGAGCGGGAGAACAACCCGCTGATGGTCGTCGAGGCGCACGCGCTGGCGCCCGACGTCCCGCTCGTGCTGCTCGGGACGGCGACCTACGACGACGAGCTGTCGCGTGAGGTGCACGCCGCAGCAGGGCCGTCGGTCCGCCTGCCCGGAGCGGTCTACGGCGATGGTTACCGCGCGCTGCAGGCGGCTGCGCTGGGTTACGTGCACGCCACCGAGGTGGGCGGCACCCACCCCGCCCTGATCGAGGCGCTGGCCGCCGGCAACGTCTGCCTCGTGCTGGACACCCCGGAGAACCGCGAGGTCGCCGCACCGGGGGGCGCCGTGTTCTTCCAGGACCGCGACGGGCTCGCCGCCGCGCTGCGCCAGCTGGCCGCGATGCCAGCGACCGAGCTGGCGCAGCGGCGGGCCCGCGCCCGTGAGCACGCCGCCCGCACCTACTCCTGGACCGTCGTCACCGACCGGTACGCCGACCTGCTGGGCATCCGCCCGCAGCCCTGACCCGTACGGGTCAAGCACAGGGCCCGTACTGTCGAGGGCCAACCGGTGACCGTCCTCGCCGGCGCGCCCCCAGGCCCCGTGACGGTCGCGCCCCCGGCAGCGGCTCTCGCACGACCCGCCCGGGACGTCCGGGCGCTGGTCGAGACGGCCGCCGTCGCCGTCGCTCTCGCCTGGGCGGCGCTACCCCTCACGGCAGCCGATGGTGGCCGCAGCCCGGCCCGCGTCCGCGACGGCCTTGCGGTCCTGCTGCCCGCGCTGCTGCTCACCCGGCCCTGGCGCCGTCTCCCGCGGGTCGCCACCGGCCTCGGCCTGTGGCTCGGCGCGGCCGCGCTCGCGGTCGCCGCGCTGAGCCCGGCCGGCTGGTCGGGCGGGGATGACGCAGCCGCCTACGGGTACGCCGCCCTCGCCAGTCTGACCGCCGCAGCGTGGGCGCGGACCTCGGGCCGTCGGCTCGCCCTCGCCGCCGGCGTGGCGCTCGGGGGCCTGCAGCAGTGGGGGGCTGCCTTTCCCGCCTGGTGGGGGGGTGGTGATCCCAGCCGGGAGATGATCGGCTCCTTCGGCTGGCACAACCCCTACGCCGCCTACCTCGCGCCGGCCGTGCTGCTCGCGGCGGCCCTGGCGCTGTGGCGGGTGCGCCCGCTGGCCGCGCTCGGCTGGGTGGTCGCCCCGCTCGGAGTGAGTGGCATCGTCTTCTCCAGCAGCCGAGCCACGCTGGCCTTGCTGACCGGCGGCATCCTCGTCCTCGCGGCGGTGGCGATGCGTGCGCGTGCCGACGGGCCGCAGCGCGGTCGGCGGTGGCCCCGCCCGCTGGCGCGCGGTGCCGTCCTCACGGCGGGCTGCGCCGCCGTCACCTGGCTGCTGGCTGGGCCGCCCCTCTTCGCCCACCGTGCGTCGCCCTTCGCCGCCGCGCAGCAGCGCGCCGGGGCGGGGGAGACGCTCGCCGCCAACGGGTACTACCGCGTGGAGTTCTGGCGCGAGGCCCTCGCGTCCTTCCGCGCACACCCGCTGCTGGGCAGCGGGTCCCACACGCTCGCCGCAGCGAGCGAGCTGCTCGTACCGGGTGGGTGGGCGCACTCCAACCTCGCTCACGACGGTCTGCTGCAGACGCTGACCGACGGCGGCCTCGTGCTGGGGCTGCCGCTCGCCGCCTGCTGCGCCGCGGCCCTGTGGCTCGCGCTGCGCTGCCTGGTCGGCGCGGGGCGCGCCGGCACGGTCGAGCCGGTCCGCGCGGCCGCCGCCGTGGCGGTCCTGGTCGCCCTGGCCCACAGCGCGCTCGACTTCGACTGGAGTCACCCCTCGTTGCTCGTCCAGGCTGCCGTGCTGGTGGCCCTGCTCGTCCCGGCCACGACCGAGCGCCCTTCCGCGCGACCAGCCGTCGGGCGCGTCGTGGCCGGCGTGACCCTGCTCCTGCTGGTCGCAGACCTGGGCGTGTCGGCGGCCGCCGCCCGCACCCTTCTCGGGCTGCGCGTGACGGACGTCGGCGTCGCCCAGCGGGCGGACGCCCTCCGGGCGGCGGGCGAGCAACCTCTCGCCGGTCCCACCCCTGCCCGTCGGGTGCTCTCCCTGGCGCTCACCGATGTGTCGGGCCAGCCGCTGCGCATCCCCGTCGCCGATGCAGGCTGGGCGGTGCGGGTGACCGCGCGCCTCGCCGCGGTCGACCCGGCCCTGGCGGTGCAGCGGGCGCGGGTCGCGCTCCACCTCGGCGACGTCGGCCCAGCCGACGCCGTCCTGGCGGCTCACCTCGCGGCTGCGGCCGGTCACCCCGGCTTCACCGCGTCGCTGGCCGCGCTGCTCGGCGACCTGCACCGCGCGCCGCAGGCGCGCGCGCTGCTCCTGCCTCAGCTGGCGCAGTCGCTGGGCCACGGCGCCCCGACCGCGCGCGATCAGGCCGATGCGCTGCTCGCCCTCGACGGCGGTGCACCCCAGGAGCTGGCGCGTTGTGCCGAGCAGGCCGTCGGCGGGGTGCCGGCGGCGCCGCCGAGCGACCAGCCCGACCCCGGGCCGCCGACCGACCCAGCCGGGTGCGCGGCCCTCCTGCGCCCCTGGAGCAGCGCAGGCCTTGCTCGCCCGGGCTCCCGGTCGACCGGCGGTTGACCCGGTGCCGGGGTCCCTCAAGGGGGTCCAGGCCTCGGCCGATGCCTGCCAGGACACCGACGGGGGCACCAGCCCGTGCCGGCCCGAGCCAGGAGGACCCGTTGGACCGCAGCTGGGACCCGACCGCCGCACCGGAGGCCGCCCCGGCCTCCCCGGTGCCGGCGACGCCGTACGCACCCGCCTTCGCGGTGCCGGCGCCGGCTGTGGCCCCCCCCCAGGCGCCGTACGGCAGCCCTGCGCCCCCGGCCTGGGCCGCGCCCGCGCCGACCCGGCCCGCCATCCCTGCCTACCCCGGGGCGTCGGCGCCGCCGCCCCCGCCCCTCCAGGGCCAGCCGCCGCAGGGGCTCCCCTCCCAGGCGCAGCCGCCCGCGGGTCAGGCCCCGGGCGAGGTCAAGCGCCAGGCGCGAGCCTCCATCGAGGAGGACAGCGGCCGGGACGGGCTGCTGCTCAACGACCTGCTCGTCGCGCTCATCGAGCGGGGCGCCTCCGACCTGCACATCACCACCGGCGCGCACCCCACGCTGCGCATCCACGGGCACCTGGTCGCGATGGAGGAGTTCGACGAGCTCACCCCGCCCACGATCCAGCGGATGCTCTACGCCATCATCACCCAGAAGCAGCGGGAGCGCTTCGAGGAGATGTGGGAGCTGGACTTCGCCTACGCGCTGCCCGGTCGGGCCCGCTTCCGCGTCAACATCTACCGACAGCGCGACGCGCTCGGCGCGGCCTTCCGCATCATCCCCTTCGAGATCAAGCCCTTGGAGTCGCTGGGCGTGCCGGCCACCGTGGGCGCCTTCGCGATGATGCCCCGCGGCTTCGTGCTCGTCACCGGGCCGACCGGATCCGGCAAGTCGACCACCCTCGCCTCGATCATCGACCTGGCCAACCGCCAGCGGGCTGACCACATCATGACCGTCGAGGACCCGATCGAGTTCCTGCACGAGCACCGCAAGTGCTTGGTCAACCAGCGCGAGGTCGGCGAGGACACGCACTCCTTCGCGAGCGCGTTGAAGCACGTGCTGCGCCAGGACCCAGACATCATCCTGGTGGGGGAGATGCGCGACCTCGAGACGATCTCGGTGGCGCTCACCGCCGCCGAGACCGGCCACCTGGTCTTCGCCACGCTGCACACGCAGGACGCGGCGCAGACGATCGACCGCATCATCGACGTCTTCCCGCCGCACCAGCAGCAGCAGATCCGGGTCCAGCTCGCCGGCGCCCTGCAAGGCGTAGTGGCGCAGCAGCTGCTACGGACCGCAGACGGGCGCGGCCGGGTGGTGGTGACCGAGGTGCTCGTCTGCACCCCGGCCGTCCGCAACCTCATCCGCGAGGGGAAGACCCACCAGATCTACTCGGCCATGCAGGCCGGCTCACAGTTCGGCATGCAGACGATGGACCAGACGCTCGCCGAGCTGGTCAAGCGCGGGCGCGTCACCTACGACGCGGCGCTGGAGAAGTGCCACCACGTCGAGGACTTCAAGCGCCTCGCCGGTCGGGCCTGAGCACCATGCCGACGCCGAAGGACCGCCGCGCGGGAGGCACCTCGTGAGCACGGCCACGATCCCGTTCACCTACACCGTGCGGAACCAGCACGGGGCCAAGGTCTCGGGGACCATCGAGGCGGAGTCCGCTGCCGCTGTCGCTCGGCGTCTCAAGGCGATGGGGTACGCCCCCATCGAGATCAACGCCCCGAAGACCATGCAGAGGGAGCTGTCGATCCCCGGCTTCGGCCCCAAGGTCAAGCTCAAGGACCTGGCGATCTTCTCGCGGCAGTTCGCGACGATGATCAACAGTGGGCTTTCCCTGCTGCGCTCGCTCAACATCCTCGTCGACCAGTCGGACAACCCGCTGCTCAAGAAGACGCTGCGGGAGTGCCGCATCGCGATCGAGCAGGGCGGCGCGCTGTCGAGCTCCATGTCGGGTCACCCCGACGTCTTCCCGCCCCTGATGGTCAACATGATCAAGGCCGGGGAGGTGGGCGGCTTCCTCGACTCCACGCTCATGCAGATCGCCGAGAACTACGAGAAGGAGGTCAAGCTCCGCTCGAAGATCAAGAGCGCTATGACCTACCCCGTCGTGGTCTTCTGCATCGCCATCTTCGCGGTGGTGGTCATGCTCCTCTTCGTCGTCCCCACCTTCGGGAGCATCTTCAAGAGCCTGGGCGGCACCCTGCCGGCGCCCACCCAGCTGCTCGTGACGCTGTCCGTGTACCTCAAGATCGGCATCGCGCCGTTGGTCGTGCTGGCGATGGGTCTGCTCTTCGGCTGGAAGAAGGTGCGGCACACCGAGAAGGCCCATCGCATCGTCGACCCCCTGCGGCTCAAGATCCCGGTCTTCGGACCGCTCTTCCAGAAGGTCGCGCTGGCCCGCTTCACCCGCAACTTCGGCACCATGCTGCGCTCCGGCGTCCCCATCCTGCAGAGCCTGGACATCGTCGCCGACACCAGTGGCAACGTCGTGATCGCCGACGCGGTACGGGACGTGCAGAGCTCGGTGCGCAAAGGAGAGAGCATCACCGCCCCGCTGTCCAAGCACGAGATCTTCCCGTCCATGGTCCAGCAGATGATGGCCGTGGGAGAGGAGACGGGCGCGCTCGACGACATGCTGCACAAGATCAGCGACTTCTACGACCAAGAGGTCGAGGCGACCACCGAGTCCCTGACAGCCCTCATCGAACCCATCATGATCATGGTGCTGGGAAGTCTGATCGGCGGCATGATCGTGGCGCTCTACCTACCGATCTTCAAGGTCTTCAACCTCGTCAACGGTTAGCCGGCGCGCCCCGCCCGGCGTGCGGGGTCCGCGTTCTGCCCGCCGTACGGCACGCCTCGTCGACCGAGGCCTGACGACACCGTGACCTGGCAGACAAGGCCCGCGCCGCGCCGTCCGGCCCTACGGTTCGGGCATGACCTCCGGCGCGACGGTGGGCCTGCCGGCGGACACGACTGAGGCGCTGCGCAGCCTCCTCGCGACCGGGGGTCTGCGCTCGGCCTTCCAGCCGCTGGTCGACCTCGACAGCGGCGAGGTGCTCGGTTACGAAGCCCTGGCTCGCGGCCCCGCCGGCAGTGGCATGGTCGAGGCCGCCGCGCTCTTCGCCGCTGCCGCCCGCGCGGGTCGTACCGCTGAGCTCGAGTGGTGCTGCCGTGCTGCGGCGCTGCAAGGAGCCTTGGCGGCCGAGCTGGGGCACGGGCTCACCCTCTTCGTCAACGTGCTGCCCGAGGTCCCGTGCGAGCCGGTCCCCCTGCAGCACCTCGACACCATCGAGCGCGCGACGCGGGACCTGCGCGTCGTGCTGGAGGTCACCGAGCAGGCCGTCCTCGCGGAGCCGGGCCAGCTGCTGCGCACGGTCGACTGGGCCAGGGAGCGTGGGTGGGGCATCGCGCTCGACGACATCGGCGCCGACCCCGGCTCGCTCGCGATGATGCCCTTCCTCGAGCCAGATGTGATCAAGCTGGACCTCCGGCTCGTCCAGGCGCGCCCCGACCCCGAGGTGGGCCTCCTGGTGAGCGCCGTGCTGGCCCAGGTCGAGCGCAGCGGCGCGAGCGTCGTCGCCGAGGGGATCGAGACCGACGCCCACCGGGAGGCCGCCCTGGCCATGGGGGCCACGCTGGGCCAGGGGTGGCTCTACGGCCGCCCCGGCGACCTGCCGGCCGGTGGTCCGCTGCCGAGCCAGACGGTGCCGCTCCTGCGCACCTCGGCGCCCCGACCGGAGGTCACCCCCTACACGGTCGTCTCGAGCGCCCGGCCGGTCCGGCGAGGCAACCGCGCGCTGATCGAGGGGATCGCCGGTTACCTGGAGGAGCAGGCCGTCGCATGGCGGGACGGGCCGGTCGTGCTGTCGACCTTCACCAACGGGGCACAGGCGGCCAACGGTCGCCTCGACAGGTACGAGCGGCTCGCGCGCCAGGGGTCCTACGTGGTGGCGCTCGGCGCCGGCATCTCGCCGCGGCTGAGCCGGGGGGTGCGCTCCGCCCGGCTGCCGGCGGGGCACCGGCTGGGCGACGAGTGGAGCATCGTCATCGTCGGCCCGCACTACGCCGGCGCGCTCGTCGCGGTGGCCCGCGACGGTGACCCCGGTGGCCCGACCGCGCCGACCGACGCTTACGACTACGCGGTGACCCACGACCGGGCCGTGGTCATCGCCGCCGGCCGTGCACTGCTCCGCCAGCTCGCGCTCGACGACGCGGTGCTGCTCAGCAGCTGACCCGCCGCTCCGGCCGCTGTGCGGCGAACGGAGCAACGCCGATTGGGCCGGGTCAAGCGCCGAACGGGTGATCTGGCGACAGCGGCGTCAAGGCGCAGCGGCGCCGCCCCGAAGCCCCCTGTGTCATCGACGCCCCGGATGGACCGGGGCGACCCCGTACTCGGTCCGGAAGGGATCACCACCATGCTCGCTCGCATCCGCAAGTCGATGGACGAGAAGGACGAGGGCTTCACCCTCATCGAGCTCCTCGTCGTCATCATCATCATCGGCATCCTGGCAGCCATCGCGATCCCGGTCTTCCTCAACCAGCGCAAGAAGGGCTACGACGCGGCCGCCAAGAGCGACCTGCGCAACGCGGCCACCGCGGAGGAGACCTACCTGACCGACTACAGCGCCTACACGAACGTTGCCGGCAACCTCACCGGGTCGGGCTTCAACCCGAGCAACGGCGTGAGCTTCCCCAGCATCTTCGTCCGGGGGACGACCAGCGCGGACAGCTACTGCATCAACGCGCTCTCGCAGTCCGGCAAGACCTTCGTCTACGACAGCGCCCTCGGCGGCCTGCGGCCCGCTGGCACTGCGGCCTGCACGGCCTGACCCACCTGATCTGAGCCGACCGAGCTGGGCCCCGGGCTTCGGCCCGGGGCCCAGTCCGCTGTCATGACCACGTCAACGCTGGAGGAGCTGAGGTGGACCACCGCCCGCGGGAGACCGGCGTGCGGCTGCGGGCGGCTGTGAGCGAGCAACGGTCCCTACAGCGCACCGCTCCAGCACCCGAGACCTCTCCCGTGCGCACCTCGTGGCTGACGCGGCGGCTCGAGGCCCGCGTCGAGGACGGCGTCAGCCTCGTCGAGGTGGTGGTCGCGCTCATCGTCTTCGCCCTCTTCTCCACCGCACTCGCTGCGACCATCATGCAGACGCAGCGCACGAGTGGGGCGGGGCGCAACCGCGTCGTGGCCGCCGACCTGGTCCAGGGTGCGCTCGAGCAGGTCCGCGACCTCCCCGAGAGCGCCATCCCCGTCGGCTCGAGCAGCAGCACCCAGCTCGTCGGCGCGACGACCTACACGCTGATCCGCAACGTGCAGCTCGCGCAGGACACGGTCGCGGTCAGCCCATGCGACAGCGGGAGCACGAACCGGCTGGCCTACAAGCGCATCACCGAGACCGCCACCTGGCCGACGATCGGTGGCACACCCGCCGTGCGCGCCGACACGCTGCGCAGCGTCAACATCGTCGGCAGCGACGCCGCCAAGGGGGCGCTGGCGGTGAAGGTGGCCGGCGTGTCCGCCCCCGACAGCGGCATCACGGTCGCCCTGACCAACGTGAGCACCGGCGCCACCCTCAGCTCGCTCGTGACCGGCGAGGACGGGTGCGTCGTCTTCGACGCCGTACCGGTCGGGACCTGGCGCGCGACGTTGACCGCGGGCGCCGGCACCTACGTCGACCCGCAGTCCAACGTCGCACCGGCGCAACCGCAGTCGGTCAGCGCGGGAGTCCTCACGCGGCTGTCCTTCCAGTACGACCGGGGCGCCTACCTCACGCTGGCCCCGTCGCTGACCGGCGCACCCACGGACCTCACCGCGACGCTCTACAACACCGGCTTCACGCCGGTGGCCGCGCGCCCGGTGCTCAGCTGCCCGACGACGGCCCCATGCCTGAGCGGAGCCGGGACCCGGGCGAGCACGGCCGTCTACCCGGCCACCGCTGGCTACCAGGTCTGGGGGGGCACGTGCGCCGACGCGGACCCGAGCGCCAGTGTCAACGCCGGTAGCCGACCGGCCGTGCTGAGCGTGACGCCAGGGGGGACGACCGGCGGCACCATCACGGTGACGGCCCTCACCGTGACCTACACCGGCACCAGCGCCGCGACGGTCTACGCGACGCACGTGGCCGACAGCACGTGCGCCGCCGGAGAGACGCTGACCCTCGGCACGATGAGCCCGGGCAGCCGTCCCACCATCTCCCTGCCGTACGGCACGTGGGTGATCAGCCGCAACGCCACCCCGCACACGGCTACGACGAGCGATCAGACCGCGACGGTCAGACCCAGCGGTGCGTCGGCCAGCGGCACGGGTGTGTCGTGAGCCGCCGCTTGCGGTCGGTGCACGCCCGCGCCGAGGCCGGTACGACCCTCGTCGAGCTCCTCGTCGTCATGGTGCTGCTCAGCGTCGTCAGCGCGCTCGTCGCCGGCATCGCCTACACCACCCTGCGCCAGACCAGCAACGCCCAGGTGCTCACCGCGGCCACCGCGGACGCCCAGACGGCGCTGGACCGGGTGTCGCGGTCCCTGCGGGTGGCGGTCGACCCCGACACCGGGACGCTCGGCGGCGACGGCACGGAGAAGTACAGCCCCGGGTTCGTCGTGGCGATGCCGTTCCGAGCGACGTACTACACCCAGGTCAAGAACCTCACCGGCCCGACCGACACGACGACCGGTCCTGAGCTGGTCGACGACAACGTCGTGCCGAGCACGACCGGCGGCTCCGACTACTGGTTGGTCGAGAGCGTGTACGCCGCCGCCGGCACCGCGCCGCCCTACGCCTACGCCACGACCGCCACGACCACGCACGTCCTGGCGCAGGGCCTGGCGAACCCGACCCTGGCGGGGACGCCGCCGCTGTTCACCTACCGCCAGCCGCAGTACTACAACGGCCCTGGCTCGCTGTGCCCCACGCCCGCGCCGGGGGTGGCGGCCGCGCCGTCGACCGTCACGGCCAACCTCTGGGTCGGTTACCAGCCCGGCGTCAACGTCGGCCTGAGCGCCGCCTCGGTCAGCCTGCAGCTGACCCTGTCGACGCAGGGTGCCAACGCCCCGGCCAAGGTCAGCACCGCCCGATCCGTGCCGGTGCTCTCGTCGGTGTCCCTGGACAACGCCAACAACGCCACCAGCCGGCTCGGGACGTGCCTGTGATGACCGTGCACCGTCTCACCGCCCGCCTCCACCCAGCCCGGGGGAGGGAGGACGGCTTCGCCATGATCCTGGTGGTCGGTGTCTGCTTCGCCCTGACGATCGTGGCCCTGGCCGGTCTCGGCTTCGCCACCAACGGGCTCACGAGCGCCCGCCACGAGCAGGACTACGTGACCGCGGAGGCCGCCGCCCAGGCCGGGCTGCAGGATTTCGAGTCGCACCTCAACGTCTGCGACACCTACTGGGACAGCACGTCCGGCTGTTACGCCGCCTCGCCCGCCAACGCGGCCCTCGTGACCAGCAACCCGACCGCGGCGAGCTGGTCGTCGGCGCCGACCGTCCCCGGCACAGCGGGGACGTCGCCGGGCCGGTACGTCTACCGCCTCGTCGCGGGGCCGCTCGACGCCACGAGCCGGGGGACGATCCGCCTGGAGGTGTGGGGTCACTCCAAGAACGTGACGCGCAGCCTCGTCGCCGACCTGCAGAAGACCAGCTTCCTCAACTACATCTACTACACGGACTACGAGGCGCAGGACCCCGGCTCCGTGCCGGCGTCCTACCCGGCCTACACCCAGACCGGTTGCTACACCGACAGCAGCGGGCACACGTACAACTGCCAGTTCGTGGGCATCAGCGCCAGCACCGCGCAGACCGCGTGCGGCCACCACTACTACGACGACGGCACCGGCCCGCGCACCACGATGACCGAGACGGTCCACCTCGTCCCCCAGACGTCGGGCCAGGGCACCGCCTTCGACTACTACCTCAGGTACGGCTGCGACATCTCCTTCGCCGGCGGCGACGTCATCAAGGGCCCGCTGCACACCAACGACGCCATCCTCATCGGCGGCGCGGCGCGCTTCACCAGCCCGCAGACCGAGACCAGCTGGGCGGACGGGGCGACGCCCGCGCCGACCCCCGGCGCGCGCTACCGCGCCGGCGGCGGCTGCAGCGGAGGATGCGCCCCCGACACGACCACCGACTCCTCCGGCGTCACCGGTCAGCTGCCGGAGTACTCCGGTTTGCTCCAGCTCCCCCCGAGCAACACGAGCATCAGAGCGCAGACGGCCGCACCGGCCGCTGGCTGCCTGTTCACCGGCCCGACCCGGATCCTGCTCAAGTCCAACGGGACGATGGACGTCACCAGCCCCAGCACGCGCGCAACGGGGTCACAGTGCGGCACCGGCTTCACCAGCGGCGGCGTGGTCAACGTCGCCGTCCCGAGCAACGGGGTCGTCTACGTGCAGAACCTCCCGAGCTCGAGCAGCGACCCCAACTACAACGCCTCGCCGCGCTGCTCGGCTCCGTGGGCCGGCTCCTACCCCATGAGCAACGAGCTGCTCACCACGGGCGCGAGCGGCGTGCCCGCCTACTACGGCTGCCGCAACGGTGATGCCTTCGTCGAGGGCACCCTCAAGGGGCAGCTGACGATCGCGACCGAGAACGGCATCGAGGTCACCGGCGACACGAAGTACGTCGGCGGTACGACCGGCACCGACGTCCTCGGGCTCATCGCCAACAACTACGTGCAGGCCTACCACCCGGTGCAGTGCAGCAACTACCCCGCGGCCCCCAGCTCCTGCTACAACCTCACACCGCCGGGCAAGAGCGGCCCGCTGACGTCGTTGGAGATCGACGCGGCGATCCTGTCCGTGGCGCACAGCTTCCGGGTCGCTAGCTGGGGGCTCGGCGCCCCGCTCTCCGACGGCTCGACGACCAACAAGCTGCACGTCGTGGGTGCCATCGCGCAGAAGTACCGGGGCGCCGTCGCCACCAGCAACGGCACCAGCGGGGTCGCGACGGGCTACCTCAAGGACTACTCGTACGACCCCCGCCTCCGCCGCCTGCCCCCCCCGTACTTCCTCGACCCGACGCAGTCCCCGTGGCAGCCGGCATCGGTCTCCGAGCAGTAGCCGGGCGCGGCAGGATCCCTTCGTGACCGTGCTCCTGGCCGTGCTCTGCGGTGTGCTCGGCCTGGCTGTCGGCAGCTTCCTCAACGTCGTGATCTGGCGCGTGCCGCGCGGAGAGTCGGTGGTCCGGCCGGCCTCCCGCTGCCCTGGCTGCAGCAGCGAGATCGCCCCGCGGGACAACGTCCCGGTGCTGTCGTGGCTGCTGCTGCACGCGCGGTGCCGCGGGTGCGGAGTGCGCATCTCCGCGCGCTACCCGCTCGTCGAGCTGGCGACCGGAGCGCTCTTCGCCGGCATGGCGGTTCGGCTGTCCGACGCCCACCACGGCTGGCCGCTGCTCCCGGCGTTCCTCTACCTCGCGGCGATCGGGGTGGCCCTGACCGCCATCGACCTCGACACCCAGAAGCTGCCCAACCGCATCGTCCTGCCGAGCTACCCGGTGCTCCTCGCCCTCGTCGCCGTGCCGTCGCTCCTCGTCGGCGATGCGGCGGCGCTGGTCCGGGGGGTGCTCGCCGGAGCGGTCCTCTACGCCGCCTACTTCGTCCTGTGCTTCGTCACCGCCGGCCGCGGGCTGGGCTTCGGTGACGTCAAGCTCGCCGGCCTGCTCGGCTTCGGCTTGGGCTGGCTGGGGTGGCCCTCGGTGCTCGTGGGCGTGCTGGCCGCGCACCTGGTCGGCGGCCTCGTCGTGATCGGGCTCGTGCTCGTCGCCGGCGCGGGCCGCAAGACGCGCGTGCCCTTCGGGCCCATGCTCATCGCCGGCGCGCTCGTGGGCATCTTCGCCGGTGTGCCGCTGGGGTCGGCGTACCTCTCGCTGTCTGCCTGAGCCTTGCCCGGGTCCCTCAGCGCACCCGGGTCCTCAAGGGCCTCCGCCAGGCGCCCGATGCAGCCGGTGACAGACACCGGAGCCAGTGAGGAGCCCCCGTGGCAGGACGTACAGCGGTCGGTCTCGACATCGGGACCTCGGCCGTCCGCGCCGCCGAGATGTCGCTGGCCAAGAGGCCGGCGACGCTCGTGCGGTTCGGCCAGATCGCCCTGCCGAGCGGCGCGGTCCGGGCCGGCGAGGTGATCGACACGGACGTGGTCGCCACGGTGATCAGGACGCTGTGGAGCCAGGTCGGCTTCTCGACGAAGAAGGTCGTGCTGGGCGTCGCCAACGCCAAGGTCGTGGTGCGCCAGGTGGACCTGCCGTGGATGCCGGCCGCCGAGCTGCGCCGCTCGCTCGCCTTCCAGGTCGGCGATTTCGTGCCCATGCCGATCGAGGAGACGCTGCTCGACGTGCACGTGCTGCACGAGCACGTCGACGAGTCGGGCAAGCGCCTCATGCGCGTGCTCCTCGTGGCGGCCCTGCGACCCATGGTCGAGAGCTTGCTCGAGGCCGTCGGCAAGGCCGGCCTGACCGCGACCTCGGTCGACCTCACCAGCTTCGCGGTGCTCCGCGCGCTCTCCGGTCTCGACACCCTGTCGCTCACCGACCAGGCCGAGGCGCTGGTCGACATCGGGGCCAACGTCACCAACATCGTCGTGCACAAGCAGGGTGTCCCATCCTTCGTCCGCATCCTGCTCATGGGCGGCGACGACATCACCGGCGCCGTCGCGGAGCGCCTCGGCATCCCGCACGAGCAAGCCGAGCTGGTCAAGGTCGAGCAGGGCCTGTCCGGAGCCGGGTACGAGGGGCCCGACGCCCACCCCGCCACCCGCGTCATCGCGAGCGGCGCCGCCGAGCTGGTCGAGGAGGTCATGGGCTCGCTCGACTACTACCTGACCCAGGCCAACGCGCAGCCCTTGGGCCGCATCACCCTGTCCGGCGGTGGTGGACAGCTCACCGGCCTCGACGCCTGGCTCTCCGCCGCCACCAGGCTGCCGGTCGAGCGCGCCGAGCCGATGGCGGCGCTGCGCATCGGCAAGGTCGGGCTCAGCCCCGAGCAGATCGAGCAGGTCCGCCCGCTGGCCGCCGTGCCGCTCGGTCTCGCGATGGGAGCCGTCTGATGGTCGGCCTCACGGTGCGGAAGCCACCCGAGCCCGAGCCCGCAGCGGGCGGTCAGCTCACCAGCTCGCAGCACCTGCTGGGTCAGCGCACCGTGCGGGTCAACCTGCTGCCGCCCGAGGTGCACGAGGCACAAGTCCTGCGCCGCTGGCAGCTCGGCGCCGGTGCCGCGGTCGTCGCGGCGGCCGCCGTGGTCGGTCTGCTCACCGTGCAGGCCCACTCCCAGCTCGCCTCTGCTCAGGACGCGCAGGCGAGCGCCGAGACCGAGCACGCGCGGCTGACCGCCCAGCGCGACAGCCTTGGCAACGTCGACGCCCTCTACACGCAGGTCGACCGCGCGACGGCCATGCGGGACGGCATCCTCACGACGAAGGTCTCCTGGTCCCGGGTGCTCAACGATGTCAGCCTCCGGCTGCCCGACCACGTCTGGTTCGACGCGATGGCCTTCACCGAGGCGGCACCCGCAGCGAGCGGTACGGCGACCGGCACGGTCGGGGCGGCCGCCGCCGCAGGGACCACCCCGGCGGCCTCCGGTGCCGCCGGCACGCCCGGCTCCGCCCCGATCGCCGCTGCCGGCAGCGCCGCCACCGCGACCGGCGCTCAGGGCGCTGCCTCCACCGGCGCTGCGGCACCCGGGGCGACGGGGGCGGTCAGCCCGGTCACCCCGGTGGCGCCGACCACCGGCTCCATCGGGACGATCACCTTCAACGGGTCCGCGTACCTGCACGACGACGTGGCCGAGTGGCTCGTCCGGCTGGCCAAGATCGACGGCTTCACGGGCGTGAACCTCACCAGCTCGACGGAGAAGCTCGTCGGCCAGGGGACGACGCCCGTACCGACCGTCAGCTGGGCGATCAGCGCCCAGCTCAGTGCCGCGGCGCTCGCGGCGAACGGAGGCTCGCCGTGAGGTCGACCAGGACGGTGCTCGCCATCGGCGGCGCCGCAGCGGTGCTCGTGCTCGTGGTCGGGTGGTTCCTCCTGATCAGCCCGACGAACGGCAGCACCAACGACACGACGACGGCCACCAGCGGGGTGGTCAGCAGCAACGCGACGCTGCAGCAGCAGATCGTGCAGCTCAAGGAGCAGTCGAAGGCCTACACGGCCAAGCAGGCCGAGCTGTCGAGCATCGGCCAGCAGGTGCCGTCGGCCCCGCAGCAGCCGGCGCTGATCCGGGCGCTGAGCCAGGCGGCGAGCGATGACGGTGTCGACCTGGTCAGCCTCACGCCGGGGGCGGCCGTCCCGACGGCCGCGGCGGGGGTCGGTGCCGCGAGCTACTCCACGCTGCCCTACACGCTGCAGGTCGAGGGTGACTACACCGGGATGCAGCAGTTCATGCTGTCGCTCGAGCAGCTCAAGCGCATCTTCCTGGTGCAGCAGCTGAACCTCGCTCCCGCGACGGGTGCCGCCGGCGGCAGCGCCGGCCGCCTGCCGGACGGGGACCCCCAGACCAAGCACACGTTGACCGCGACCATCGGCGGCGCCGTCTACACCACCGACGCCTCGACGACCACGAGCTCCCTCCCGGCCCTGGCGGCCGGCTCGGCGGGGGCCCCGACCGGTCTGAGCACCCAGGGAGCCCAGCGATGAGCGACGAGCCCGACCTGCCCGCCTTCGACGACCCGGACACCGGGCGACGCAACAAGCTCATCGCCGGTGGCGTCGTGGCGGTCGCCGTGCTCGGGCTCGGCGGCTTCGCCCTGGTCTCCGGCGGCGGGTCCACGTCCTCGACGACCGCTGGCGCCGTGCCGCGCGGCCGGGCGGCGGCGGGCGCCAGCGTCTCGGCAACCCCTGACGCCCCCCTGCCGGTCCTGCGCGGGGCGATCGGTCACGACCCCTTCGAGGTGCCGCCGGCGGTCGCGGCGGCCGCTGCGCCGCCCGCCGCCGCAGCCGCCCCCGCCGGGCCCGCGCTGAGTCCTGCCGGGCCCGCGCTGGGTCCTGCCTCGCCCGCGCTGAGCCCTGGCTCGGCAGGGTCGAGCCCTGCGGCGGCCGTACCGACCGGGGCCCCCACCGAGGTGGCAGTGGTCCCGGTGGGCGCGCTCCCGTCCGGATCGCTCCCCCTCAGCGCTCCCGCGCAGGGACCGTCGACCCTCGTCAGCGCGCCAGGGGCGGTCGGCGCGGGCCGCACCAGCAGCGCGCCGAGCTACAGCTCGCTGCAGCTGCTCGCCGCCCACCACGTGGGCTCCACCTGGACGGTGGACGTCCGCGTGGGCGCCGCCACCATCAAGGGCGTCCCGCCGGGGGGCGGTCTCATCGCCGCCTCGCCGTTCACCTACGTCGGCGAGAGCGAGCTCACCGGCGGCCGCACCTTCACCTTCGCGGTCGGCGAGGGCACCTACGACCTCATCCCGAGCGCCGTCCTCGAGCCCGGCAGCCTGAAGCCAGGGAAGTCCGAGCTGGTGGCCGTCGGCTCGGACAACGTGGACGGCGGGCTCTGACCGGCCCGTGACATGGAGCAGGTAGCGGAGGCCGCCCACCACCGTGAGAGAGTTCCGGGGGTGGGCGGCCTTCGCTGGTTGACGGCTGGAGAGTCGCACGGGCCGGCGCTCACCGCGACGCTCGAGGGGCTGCCGGCCGGCGTCGCGCTCACCACCGCCGACCTCGCCGGCGCGCTCGCCCGGCGGCGCCTCGGCTACGGCCGTGGGGCCCGGATGCAGCTCGAGCGAGACGAGGTCGAGGTGCTCGGCGGGCTGCGCCACGGCCGCACCCTCGGCTCGCCGCTGGCGGTCGTCATCCGCAACACCGAGTGGCCGAAGTGGTCGAGCGTCATGGCGCCCGACCCGGTCGACCCGGCGGTGCTGGCCGAGCAGGCGCGGGCACGGGCGCTGACCCGGCCGCGCCCCGGGCACGCCGACCTGGCGGGTATGCAGAAGTACGGCTTCGACGACGCTCGCCCGGTGCTCGAGCGGGCCAGCGCCCGGGAGACCGCGGCGCGCGTGGCGCTGGGCGTCGCCGCGCAGCTCTTCCTCGCGCAGGCCCTCGGGGTCCGTACGGTCAGCCACGTGGTCGCCATCGGGTCCGCCGGGGTGCCCGCGGACGCGCCGGTCCCGACCGCCGACGATCTCGCCGCCCTCGACGCTGACCCCGTGCGCTGCTTCGACGGCGCGGCCAGCGCGGCCATGGTGGCCGAGGTCGACGCGGCCAAGCGCGACGCCGACACCCTCGGCGGTGTGGTCGAGGTCGTCGTCGAGGGGCTGCCTCCCGGGCTGGGCAGCCACGTCCACGGTGACCGGCGCCTCGACGCGCGCCTCGCCGCGGCTGTCATGGGCGTCCAGGCGATCAAGGCGGTGGAGCTGGGCGACGGCGTCTCCGTGGCGCGGCGGCGCGGCTCGCTGGCGCACGACGAGATCGCCCGGGGCGCCGACGGTCGGGTGCGCCGGGTGACCGGGCGGGCCGGAGGCACGGAGGGCGGGATGACGACCGGCGAGCTGCTGCGCGTGCGGGCGCACATGAAGCCGATCTCGACGCTCTCGCGACCCCTCACGACCATCGACACCGCGACGGGGGAGGCGGCGGTGGCCATCGCCCAGCGCAGCGACACCTGCGCCGTGCCGGCGGCCGCAGTGGTGGTGGAGGCGATGGTCGCGCTGGTCATCGCCGATGCCGCGCTGGAGAAGTTCGGCGGTGACGGCGTCGCGGAGACCCGGCGCAACGCCGAGGCCTACCTCGCCGCGCTCGCCGTCCGGTGACGTGCCCACTCGTGGTGCTCGTGGGGGCGCCGGGAGCCGGCAAGACGACCATCGGCGCGCTCGCGGCGGAGGCGCTCGGTGTCGGCTTCCTCGACACCGACCGGGTCGTCGAGGCGGAGCAGCAGCGCACCGTCGCGGAGATCTTCATCGACAGCGGCGAGGCGCGCTTCCGCGCGCTGGAGGCGGTCGCGGTGCTGGCCGCGCTGGCCGCCCACGATGGCGTGCTGGCGCTGGGAGGTGGAGCGGTCCTCGACATCTCCACCCGGGATGCGCTGCGCCGCAGCGGTGCTCCCGTGGTGTGGCTCCGTGTCGATCTCGCCGACGCGGTGGAGCGGGTGGGCCTGGCGCGGGCCCGTCCAGTGCTGGCGCTCAACCCGCGGGCGACCTTGGCGCAGCTGCTCGCGGCGCGCGCCCCCCTCTACGCGGAGGTCGCCACGCACACCGTCGAGACCGACGCCCGCAGCCCGGCCGACATCGCCGCCGCCGTGCTGGACCTGATCGGTGAGCCATGAGCGACCCGACCCGCATCACCGTCACACCGTCGGACACGGTGCCTTACGACGTCGTCATCGGGGAGGGCCTGCTCGGCGAGCTCGCCGGCCTGCTCGACGGTGCGCTCCGCGTGGCCGTCGTCCACCCGCGCGCGCTGCGGGTGACCGCGGAGACCGTGCTCGACGACCTGCGGGAGAGCGGCTTCGAGCCGCACGTGATCGAGGTGCCGGACGGTGAGGACGCCAAGACCCTGCGGGCGGCGGAGTTCTGCTGGGAGGTGCTGGGGCGCAGCGGCTTCACCCGTACCGATGCGGTCGTGGGCCTCGGTGGCGGCGCGGTGACCGACCTGGCCGGCTTCGTCGCCGCGACCTGGCTGCGCGGGATCAGGGTGGTGCACGTGCCGACCACCACCTCGGCCATGGTCGACGCAGCCGTCGGCGGCAAGACTGCCATCAACGCCGCCGCGGGGAAGAACCTCGTCGGTGCCTTCCACTCACCCGCCGGTGTGCTGTGCGACCTGGCGGCGCTGGCGACGCTGCCGGTGAACGACCACCTGGCCGGCCTGGCCGAGGTCATCAAGACTGGGTTCGTCGGTGACCCCGGGCTGCTCGCCATCGTCGAGGCGGACCCCGCCGAGGCGGTCCAGGCGGAGGGCGCGCTCACCCGGGAGCTGGTGGAGCGATCGGTGCGCGTCAAGGCGGCGGTCGTCAGCGCCGACCTGCGAGACACCGGCCTGCGCGAGGTGCTCAACTACGGCCACACGCTCGGGCACGCGGTAGAGAAGGTGGAGCGGTACACCTGGCGCCACGGCGCCGCGGTCAGCGTCGGCCTCGTCTTCGCCGCCGCCCTCGGCCGGGCCAGCGGCCGCCTCGACGACGCCACCGCGGACCGCCACCGCGCGGTGCTCAGCGCCGTCGGACTGCCGACCGGCTACCCAGCGGGGGCCTGGCCGCGGCTGCTCGACGCGATGCGGCTGGACAAGAAGGCTCGGGGCGCCACCTTGCGCTTCGTCATCCTGGATGGCCTTGCACGGCCCGGCCGGCTCGAGGACCCCGCGCCCGAGCTGCTCGCCGCGGCCTGGGCCGAGGTCGCCGCGTGAGGGCGGTGCTGGTCCTCAACGGCCCCAACATCGGCCGGCTCGGGACGCGGGAGCCAGGCGTCTACGGCTCCGCGTCGTACGACGACCTCCTGACCGTCTGTGCAGCAGCAGGTTCGGAGCTGGGTCTCGCGGTGGAGGTCCGCCAGACCGACGATGAGGCGGAGATGCTGCGCTGGCTGCACGCCGCCGCCGACGCGGCGCTGCCGCTGGTGCTCAACCCGGCCGCCTGGACGCACACCTCGGTGGCGGTCCGCGACGCGTGCGCCCAGCTGCGGGCACCGTTCGTCGAGGTGCACCTGTCCAACCCGCTGGCGCGGGAGGAGTTCCGCCACACGAGCTACACCGCGAGCCTGGCCGCGGGGCTGGTGGCGGGGTTCGGGATCGGGTCGTACCCGCTGGCGCTCCGTGCGCTGGCCGGCCTGCTGACGTAGCACCAGGCTCCACCGGCCCCGAAGGGCCGTGGGCGCCCGCCGACGCGCTCAGGAGATGACGAAGCGGTCCACCGCGACCGAGGTGCCACCGCCGCGGCCCTCCTTGCCGGTGGTGGAGACGACGACCTTGTGCGGGGAGGCGCCTACGAGGTTGTCCACGGTGACGCTCAGCGCGCAGGCGCTGCCTCGGCTGTAGGTGCTGAGCGCCTTCTTGACGACCCTGCCGTCGACCGTGACCGTCGCGATGCCGCCCGCCTTGCTGGTGCAGAAGCCGACGACGACCTGGCCGCCGACGCGGGAGAGGCTGAGCTTGCGGCCGCTGCCGCTGGCCATCAGCGCCGCGCCGCCGGTGGCGCGCGGCGCCGCCACCTTGTGCCACGACCCCGTGCGGTGCACCGCGGAGCTGGAGCTGTCGTAGGTGATCGCCCCGTCGGCCACCCCCGGGCTGCTGGCCGTGGGTGCCGCCGCGGCGCACGCGCCGCTCGCGCTGTCACAGCCCTGACCGGGCCCGACCAGGTGGCGGCTGACGTCGGCGACCGTCGACAGCGCGAGACCGACCTGGGCGGCGGGCACGTCAGCGGCCGCGGCTGCGGTGCACAGCGGCAGCAGCGCCCCGGAGGCCGCCCCGACCGCCAGCGCAGTGAGCACGCGCCGGTGGGAGGGCATGCGGGCGTGGTCCACGGTCGGGGTCTCCTTCAGGCTCGGGTGCCGGCGCCGGGTCCCGGCGTGCCCGATGGATCGGCGTCCCCGAGCGGCGACTGGAGCGCGAGCGTGCACCCGCCTCAGCGGACCGCCGGTCGTCGGGCCGCCGGTCGTCGGACCGCGGTGATCGTCGGCCGGGCGCAGCGGACGACGGTGGCCGCACGGGGGAGGGCCCGCTGCCGATGATGGGATCGCGGGGCGAGGGGAGCCGACCGGGCGGAGGGGATCTCGACGGACCGGCCCCACGACTAACCTGAGGGTGTGGTGTCAACCAACGACTTCAAGAACGGCATGACCCTCAACCTCGACGGCCAGCTGTGGACCATCACCGACTTCCAGCACGTGAAGCCGGGCAAAGGCGGTGCCTTCGTCCGGTCGACATTGAAGAACGTGCTGTCGGGCAAGGTGGTCGACCGGACCTTCAACGCCGGGGTCAAGGTCGACGTGGCGCAGGTGGACAAGCGGCCGATGACCTACCTCTACCGCGACGGAGACGGGTACGTCTTCATGGACAGCGACACGTTCGAGCAGACGACCGTGCCGTCGGTCACCATCGGCGACATGGCGTCGTACCTGCTGGAGAACGCGGAGGCCACCGTCGCCGTGCACGAGGCGACGCCGCTCTACGTCGAGCTGCCGGCCAGCGTCGAGCTGGTCGTCACCTACACCGAGCCAGGCCTGCAGGGCGACCGCTCGACGGGGGGTACGAAGCCCGCCACCGTCGAGACCGGTGCGCAGGTCATGGTCCCGCTCTTCCTCACCACCGGCGAGAAGATCAAGGTCGACACGCGCGACGGCCGCTACCTCGGCCGGGTCACCTCCTAGCCGTGCCCGCCCGCAGCAAGGCTCGCAAGCGCGCTGTCGACGTCCTGTACGAAGCGGACCTGCGCAGCATCGACGCGGGTGCTGTGCTCGCTGAGCGGCGGCTGCTCACCGCGCCGCCCGTCGCGCCCTACACGGCCGAGCTCGTGAGCGGTGTCCTCGCGCACCGCGACCAGATCGATGCGCTGATCGGGGCGCACGCCCGGGGTTGGGAGCTCGACCGGATGCCGGTCGTCGACCGCTCGATCCTCCGGCTCGGGGCCTACGAGCTGCTCCACCGCCCTGAGGTGCCACGCGGTGTCGTGCTCGCCGAGGCCGTCGCGCTGGCCGCGCTGCTGTCGACGGACGGCTCACCTGCCTTCGTCAACGGCCTGCTCGCCCGCGTCGCCGGGTTACCGGCTCAGCAGCTCCCGGCGGTGCCGGACCCTCCCGACCTCGCCGGCGCCATCGTGGTGGAGATCGACGCGGCGGCCGCGACCCCCGGCGACCCGGTGGACGAGGAGCTCGAGATCGACGAGGAGCTCGAGCTCGACGACACGCCGACCGACGGTGCCGTCGCGGTCGAGCCGGTCGACGTCTAGCCGAGCGCGTCGCGGGCGTCGCTGGTGAGCACTCCCCAGGCGATCAGCTGCTCGACCAGCGCCTGCGGGCTCGCGTCGTAGATGACGGCGAGGGCGCGCAGGTCCTCCTCCCGGATGGGCAGCACCGGGTCGCGGGCGTCGCCGCGCTGGGCCTGGATGGCTGCGGCGTACCGCACCAGCGGGAGCGCTTGCGACCGGGGTACGAGGTCCAACCGCTCGAGGTCGAGGATGATCCGGGCGCCGGCGCGCGACGGGCTGCCGTCAGGGATGAGCTCGATGACCGGTACGCCGTAGAAGCGGGCGAGCTCGCACAGGCGCTGGACGGTGACGGTCCGGTCGCCGCGCTCGTAGCTGCCGACGACGACCGCCTTGTAACGGCCCTGCGAGCGCTGCTCCACCGCCTGCAGCGACAGGCTCTGCCGTCGGCGGACCGCGCGCAGCCGGCCGCCGAGCTCGAGCGCGAAGGAGCTGCGCTCATCGGTCTCCTGGGACCACTCGGCCCCAGGCGCGGGGTCGAGCCCGACGCTGCGCAGGGGGGCGCTCGCAGCGTCGCCTGCCTCACGGGCGAGGTGCGCGAAGACTTCGGCTGAGGTCAGCGCAGCGACCGGCTCGGCGCTCCACGCCGCGTGCCTGACGCCGTCCACGGTGACCCCTCTCGGTGACTGTGGGTGACCGTACGGCGTTAGGGCGGCGCTCGGTGGCCCGTAGTGCGGCCGTTGTGCGGGGAACGCCGCGCCGACCGGCCGGCCCCGGGGCTCCGCACCCACAGCCGGGCCACCGGCGCCCGCTGGTAACGTCGCCGCGTCCACCTTTAACGACCCGTCCTGTGAGGCGGGGAAGGAGGCAGTGTGCCGCTGCGTGCCCAGGCCGGCCGGCCGGTGACCGGTGATGTCTCCCTCGCCACCACCCTGCTCGACGCCGCCGCCGTGGCCCGCGTGATCACGCGGATGGCGCACGAGCTGCTCGAGCGGGCCGGTGGCGCCGAGGACGTCGTCCTGCTCGGCATCCCCACCCGTGGTGCGACGCTCGCCCGCCGGCTCGCCCAGCGGGTGCGCGACGTCGAGGGTCGCGACATCCCCGTCGGCCAGCTCGACCCCACCCTCTTCCGGGACGACCTGCGGCTGCGCGGGGTGCGTGCGCTGGCCGAGACCGACGTCCCCGGGGACGCGGTCGACGGGCGGCTGGTGGTGCTCGTCGACGACGTGCTCTTCAGTGGGCGGACCGTACGCGCCGCGCTGGACGCCCTGTCGGCGTTGGGCCGTCCGCGCGCCGTGCAGCTCGCCGTGCTCGTCGACCGGGGCCACCGGGAGCTGCCGATCCGCGCCGACTACGTCGGCAAGAACGTGCCCACCTCGATGCGCGAGACGGTGCACGTGCGCCTCGCCGAGGACGACGGTGGCGACGACGCGGTGCTGCTCGGCCCGGCCGACCTCGCCCGCGGCGCCGAGCTCCCTGCCGCCGGGGTCGTCGGGTGAGCCGCCGCCACCTCGTCTCGGCCGCCGACCTCTCCCGGGACGAGGCCCTGCTCATCCTCGACACTGCTGAGGAGATGGCCCGCGTGTCCGACCCGGCGCGCTCGGTGCGCAAGCTGCCGACGCTGCGCGGCCGGACTGTCGTCAACCTCTTCTTCGAGGACTCCACCCGTACGAGGACCAGCTTCGAGCTCGCCGCGAAGCGCCTGTCCGCCGACGTGGTGACCTTCAGCGCCACGGGCTCGAGCGTCAGCAAGGGCGAGACGCTCAAGGACACCGCGCTGACGCTCGAGGCGATGGGCTCCGACGCCATCGTCATCCGCCATTCCGCCAGCGGGGCTCCGCACCGGTTGGCCGGCTGGGTGCGCGGCTCGGTCGTCAACGCCGGCGATGGCACCCACGAGCACCCCACGCAGGCGCTGCTCGACGCCTTCACGATCCGGCGCCGGCTCGGACGCCTGGAGGGCGTGCGCGTCGCGATCGTTGGCGACGTGCTGCACAGCCGGGTCGCGCGGAGCAACGTGCGCCTGCTGTCGACGCTCGGCGCCGAGGTGACGCTGGTGGCCCCGCCGACGCTGCTCCCGGTCGGTGTCGGTGGCTGGCCGGCCGAGGTCTCCTACGACATCGACACGGTGCTGCCCAAGACCGACGTCGCGATGGTCCTGCGGGTGCAGCGCGAGCGGATGGGGGCGTCGTACTTCCCGACGGTCCGTGAGTACGCCAGGCGGTACGGCCTCGACGAGACGCGGGCCGCGCTGCTGCCGGAGCACGCCGTCGTCATGCACCCCGGCCCGATGGTGCGGGGGATGGAGATCTCCAGCGAGGTCGCCGACGACGCCCGCTCGACCATCTCGGAGCAGGTCACCAACGGGGTGAGCGTGCGGATGGCGGTGCTCTACCTGCTGCTCGGCGGCAGCAGCAGCGCGATCGGCGAGCCGGTCGAGGCGGCGTCGTGAGCGCGGCGGACGACGCCGGCTGGCTGGTGCGGGGCGCCCGCCTCCTCGACGGTGCGCCGGCTGACGTGCTCTTACGGGACGGGGTCGTCGCGGCGGTCGGCGAGCGGCTCGCCGATGATGGTGCCCGGGTCGTCGACGGTGCCGGCTGCACCCTCCTGCCGGGCTTCGTCGACCTGCACACCCACCTGCGCGAGCCGGGGCGCGAGGATGCCGAGACGGTCGAGACCGGCACGCGCGCAGCCGCTCTCGGCGGTTACACGGCCGTGCACGCGATGGCCAACACCGAGCCGGTCGCCGACACCGCCGGTGTCGTCGAGCAGGTCTGGCGACTCGGTCGCGAAGCCGGCTGGTGCGACGTGCACCCCGTGGGCGCGGTGACCGTCGGGCTGGGCGGCAGCCAGCTCGCCGAGCTCGGCGCGATGGCCGACAGCCGGGGCCGCGTCCGGGTCTTCAGCGACGACGGCCGCTGCGTGTCCGACGCGGTCCTGATGCGCCATGCACTGGAGTACGTCAAGGCCTTCGACGGGGTCATCGCCCAGCACGCGCAGGAGCCGCGGCTCACCGAGGGTGCCCAGATGCACGAGGGCGTGGTGTCGGCCCGGCTCGGCCTCACCGGGTGGCCGTCGGTCGCCGAGGAGGCAGTGATCGCGCGTGATGTGCTGCTGGCTCAGCACGTCGGCTCACGTCTGCACGTCTGCCACGTCAGCACCGCCGGCTCGGTCGAGATCCTCCGTCTGGCCAAGGCGGCCGGCATCGACGTGACTGCGGAGGTGACGCCCCACCACCTGCTGCTCACCGACGAGGCCGTCGAGGGGTACGACCCCGTCTTCAAGGTCAACCCGCCGCTGCGCACCGCCGCCGACGTCGCGGCACTGCGGGCCGGGCTGCTCGACGGCACCATCGACTGCGTCGCCACCGACCACGCGCCGCACGCGGTGGAGGACAAGGAGAGCGAGTGGGCGGCCGCCTCGCCGGGGATGCTCGGGTTGCAGACCGCGCTGGGTGTCGTCCTCGAGGCGCTCGGCACGCCGGGGCAACCAGGGGCACCGACGTGGGAGCTGCTCGCCGAGCGGCTGAGCCGCGCCCCCGCCCGCATCGGCCGCCTCGCTGGGCAGGGCCGCCCGATCGTGGTGGGGGAGCCGGCGATGCTGACCCTCGTCGACCCCGGGGCCCGCGAGGTCGTCGACCCGGCGCGCCTGGCCTCGCGCTCGCGCAACACCCCCTACGCCGGCTGGGCGCTGCCAGGGCGGGTGGTCGCGACCTTCCTGCGCGGCCGCCCGACGGTCCTCGACGGTGCCCTGCGCACCGGTGTGCCGGCATGAGAGGCACCCAGCTGCTGCTGAGCTCGCCGGTCGTCCGACGGGGTCCAGACCGCCTCGGCGAGCACCTGCTGCTCGGCGCGCTGACCGTGGCCTTCGTGCTGCTGATCCTCGTCGGCATGGTGGTCGGCTGGCGCGGACGACGCCGGCGGCAGGCCACGCTCCCCGCGCCGGCGGTCGCCCCCGCCGTCCTGCCCGACGACCTCGTCGAGCCCTCCCGCGGCCTCTACCTCGGCACCGTCACCGCCGGCAGCTGGCTCGACCGGATCGCCGCGCACGGCCTGGGCCTGCGCGCCGGCGGCGAGCTGCGCATCACCGGCGGTGGCGTGCTGGTCGAGGGGGCCGGCGCGGCCGGCGCACTGTGGATCCCGCAGGCGGCTCTGCACGCGGTGGCCCTGGGTGACCGGCTCGCCGGCAAGGTGATGGGCCCCGGTGGCCTGCTCGTGCTCACCTGGTCCCTCGGCGGCGGCACCGACGACGCCCGGCTCGTCGAGACCGGCTTCCGCGCCAGCGACATCCGCCGCCACCGTGAGCTGGTCACCGCAGCCCGGCGGCTGCTACCCCCGGCCGCCGGTCGAGAGGTCACCTCTCGACACGGACACGCCGAGGCCACTGTCGAGGTCCGCCGCGAGCTGGCGACCGCCGGTGCTGGCGTACCCATGGCCTCAGGTACGCCAGCCGGTGCGGGCGTACCCGCTGCTGCCGGAGTGCCTGCCGCCTCCGCACCCGCCCAGCCTTACGCCCAGCCCGTGGTGCCCGCCCCGACGGAGGGGGCGTCCTCCGGCGAGATGTCGACACCGCCCGCGGCGCGCCGCGGTCGAGAGGTCACCTCTCGACACGGGGTGGCGCTGCTCACCGGCGCGCGGCCGCCCGCACTGCTCGTGCTGGAGGACGGCCGAGCCTTCTCCGGCGAGGCCTTCGGTTCCCTCGGCGCGACCCTCGGCGAGGCCGTCTTCGCGACGGGGATGACGGGGTACCAGGAGACGCTCACCGATCCCAGCTACCACCGTCAGGTCGTCGTGCAGACAGCGCCGCACATCGGCAACACCGGCATCAACGACGAGGATGCCGAGAGCTGCCGGATGTGGGTCGCGGGGTACGTCGTCCGCGACCCGAGCCCGCGGCCGTCGAGCTGGCGCGCCCAGCGCAGCCTCGACGACGAGCTCGTCGCCCAGGGCGTCGTGGGCATCAGCGGCATCGACACCCGGGCCCTCACCCGCCACCTGCGCGAGCGCGGCGCGATGCGGGTCGGCATCGACAGCACGGGCGTCCACGTCGACGAGCTGCTCGCCCGGGTGCTGGCCAGCCCGTCGATGGCGGGCTTGGAGCTCGCCAGCGAGGTGAGCACCCCGCACGCCTACGTCGTCCCCAGCGCGACCGGGCAGACCCGCTTCCGTGTCGCGGCGCTCGACCTCGGGCTCAAGGCGCGCACCCCGTTCTACCTGGCCCGCCAGGGGATCGAGACGACGGTGCACACCGCCAGGAGCACGGCTGCGGATCTGCTGTCGAGCTCGCCGGACGGCATCTTCGTCAGCAACGGCCCCGGCGACCCGGCCGCCACCACGTACGCCGCCGAGGCGCTGGGCGGGGTGCTCGCCGCCGGGGTCCCCGTCTTCGGCATCTGCCTCGGCAACCAGGTGCTCGGGCACGCCGTGGGGCTCGGGACGTACAAGCTGCGCTACGGCCACCGTGGCCTCAACCAGCCGGTCCTCGACCTGGGCACCGGGAGGGTCGAGATCACCAGCCACAACCACGGCTTCGCTGTGGACGCACCACGCGAGGGCACCGCCGACACGCCCTACGGCCGGGTCGAGGTCAGCCACGTCGACCTCAACGACGACGTGGTCGAGGGGCTGCGCTGCCTCGACGTGCCGGCCTTCAGCGTGCAGTACCACCCCGAGGCGGCGGCCGGCCCGCACGACGCGGCCCACCTCTTCGCCGGCTTCACCGAGCTGATGGCGACGCGGCGGCCGCTGCGGGCGGTGCTCGCCTGATGCCCCGGCGCCCCGACCTGCAGAGCGTGCTCGTCATCGGCTCCGGCCCCATCGTCATCGGGCAGGCCAGCGAGTTCGACTACTCCGGCACCCAGGCGTGCCGGGTGCTGCGCGAGGAGGGGCTGCGGGTCAGTCTGGTCAACTCCAACCCGGCGACCATCATGACCGACCCGGAGTTCGCCGACGCGACCTACATCGAGCCGATCACACCTGAGATGGTCGCGGCGGTGATCGAACGGGAGAAGCCGGACGCGCTGTTGCCGACCCTCGGCGGCCAGACCGCGCTCAACGTCGCCATGGCGCTGCACCGCACTGGCCGCCTCGCGGAGCTGGGCGTCGAGCTGATCGGCGCCAACGTAGACGCGATCGAGGCGGGCGAGGACCGGCAGCGCTTCAAGGAGGTCTGCGCCTCGATCGGTGCCGAGACCCCACGCTCGCGCACCTGCCGCTCGATGCCCGAGGTCTGGGCTGCTGCGGGGGAGCTCGGCTACCCGATGGTCGTGCGCCCCAGCTTCACCATGGGCGGCCAGGGCGGTGGGATAGCCTACGACGCAGCGGATCTGGGGCGCATCGCCGGCGGCGGGCTGCACGACAGCCCGACGACCGAGGTCCTGGTCGAGGAGAGCGTGCTCGGCTGGAAGGAGTACGAGCTCGAGGTCATGCGAGACCGCAACGACAACGTCGTGGTCGTCTGCTCGATCGAGAACCTCGACCCGATGGGCGTGCACACCGGCGACTCGATCACCGTCGCGCCCGCCATGACGCTGACCGACCGCGAGTACCAGGTGATGCGCGACACCGGCATCGCGGTCATCCGCGCGGTCGGCGTCGACACGGGTGGTTCCAACATCCAGTTCGCGGTGGACCCGGTGGACGGCCGGCTCGTCGTCATCGAGATGAACCCCCGCGTCTCGCGCTCCAGCGCCCTGGCGAGCAAGGCCACGGGCTTCCCGATCGCGAAGATCGCGGCGAAGCTCGCCATCGGCTACACGCTCGACGAGGTGCGCAACGACATCACCCGTACGACGCCCGCGAGCTTCGAGCCCGCGCTCGACTACGTGGTCGTCAAGGTGCCGCGCTTCGCCTTCGAGAAGTTCCCTGCCGCCGACCCGGTGCTGACCACGACGATGAAGAGCGTCGGGGAGTCGATGGGCATCGGCCGCAGCTTCGGCGAGGCGCTGCAGAAGGCGCTGCGCTCCCTCGAGGCCGAGCCGGGTGCCTTCTTCCTCGAGCCGCCGGTCACCGATGTCGCCGCTGCGCTACAGCACATCTCGATCCCCCTGGACGGCCGCCTGTACGAAGTGCAGCGCACGCTCGAGGCCGGCGCGACCGTGGCGCAGGTGCACGAGGCGACCGGCATCGACCCGTGGTTCCTCGACCAGCTCGCCGCGCTCAACGCCACCGCCGCGGAGCTGCGGGAGCTGCCCCTGGGCCCACTGCCGGTCGGGCTGCTGCGCCGGGCCAAGCGGGCCGGCTTCAGCGACCGGCAGCTCGCCCACCTGCGCAGCAGCACCGAGGCGGAGGTGCGCGCAGCCCGCTACGCGCTCGGGGTCCGGCCGGTCTACAAGACCGTCGACACCTGCGCGGCGGAGTTCGCCGCGGAGACCCCGTACCACTACTCGTCCTACGACGAGGAGACCGAGGTCGCGCCCAGCGGCCGCCGCAAGGTGATCGTGCTGGGCTCTGGACCCAACCGGATCGGGCAGGGCATCGAGTTCGACTACGCCTGCGTGCACGCCGTCTTCGCCCTGCGCGACGCCGGTTACGAGACGGTCATGGTCAACTGCAACCCGGAGACGGTGAGCACCGACTACGACACCGCCGACCGCCTCTACGTCGAGCCGCTCACCGTCGAGGACGTGCTCGAGGTGGTCGATGCGGAGCGCAGCAGCGCGCGCGAGGGCGGTGGCGAGCTGGTCGGCGTCATCGTGCAGCTCGGCGGGCAGACGCCGCTGCGCATCGCGCAGGCCCTCGCCGACGCCGGCGTGCCGATCGTCGGCACCTCGCCTCGGGCGATCGACCTGGCCGAGGACCGCGGCGCCTTCGGCCGGGTGCTGGCCTCCGCCGGGCTGCCGGCACCCCGGCACGGCACGGCCACGTCCTTCGACGAGGCCCGCGCGGTGGCCGCCGCCATCGGCTTCCCGGTGCTGGTCCGCCCGAGCTACGTCCTCGGCGGACGCGGTATGGAGATCGTCTACGACGAGCCGACGCTGCAGGGCTACATCGAGCGGGCGACGCAGATCAGCCCGGCGCACCCTGTCCTCGTCGACCGCTTCCTCGACGACGCGGTGGAGATCGACGTCGACGCCCTGTACGACGGGCAGGAGCTCTTCCTGGCCGGCGTCATGGAGCACATCGAGGAGGCGGGCATCCACTCCGGCGACAGTGCCTGCGTCCTGCCGCCGATCACCCTCGGCCCCGGCGCTATCGCTCGTGTGCGTGCCAGCACCGAGGCCATCGCGCGCGGCGTCGGGGTGCGCGGGTTGCTCAACGTGCAGTACGCGCTCGCCGGCGACGTGCTCTACGTCCTCGAGGCCAACCCCCGCGCCTCCAGGACCGTCCCCTTCGTCAGCAAGGCCACGGCCACGCCGATCGCCAAGGCCGCCGCCCGGGTCATGCTCGGAGCCAGCATCGGCACGCTGCGGCGCGAGGGCATGCTGCCCGCGACCGGGGACGGCGGCACGCTGCCGCTGCACACCGCGATCAGCGTGAAGGAGGCCGTGCTGCCCTTCGGTCGCTTCATCCAGGGCGCCGGCCGGGGCGTCGACACCCTGCTCGGCCCCGAGATGCGGAGCACCGGCGAGGTGATGGGCATCGACACGACCTTCGGCCTGGCCTTCGCCAAGAGCCAGAGCGCGGCCTACGGCGACCTCCCCACCCGTGGGCGCGTCTTCGTCTCGGTGGCCGAGCGCGACAAGCGCGCGATGGTCTTCCCCGTGCAGCGCCTCGCCGACCTCGGCTTCCAGATCCTCGCCACGGTCGGCACCGCAGAGGTGCTCTCCCGCAACGGGATCGAGGTGACGACGCTGGCTAAGCACACCCAGGACCCTGAGCGCAGCGTGGTCGCGGAGCTGCTCGCCGGGCGCATCGACCTCGTCATCAACACGCCCACCGGCTCGGGAGGCCGCGTCGACGGGTACGAGATCCGCACCGCCGCCGTCACGAGGGGCATCCCCTGCATCACGACGATCCAGGGTGCTCAGGCTGCAGTGCAGGGGATCGAGGCGCTGCGGCGTGGCGAGGTCGGAGTGCGCTCGCTGCAGGAGCACCATACCGACCTGGCCGCCCTCCGGGCCGGCAGCGCGGCCGAGGTCGGGCAGGACGCCGGGTCGCGAGAGGAGGTGCGGGGCTGATGCCGCTGCAAGTCCAGGCCGAGGTGCTCACCGTGCGACGTGTCGGGGCATACCACCAGATGACGATCGTGGCTCCTGGCATCCCCGCGCAGTTCCGGCCGGGGCACTTCCTCGCCGTCTCGGTCGGCGGCCCGAGCAGCGGCCTGCTCCTGCGCCGTGCCTTCAGCATCTACGGGGTGAGCGAGCGCGGCGTCTACGGCGGCACGGTCGACATCGTCTTCGCGGTCAGCGGGGCCGGCACCGCCTGGTTGGCCGACCGCCGCCCGCACGACCCGCTCGATGTCGTCGGACCGCTGGGCCAGCCCTTCCGCCTCCCGCGGGACCGGGTCAGCGCCGTCCTCGTCGGCGGCGGGTACGGCAGCGCTCCGCTCTTCTCGCTCTCCGAAGCGTTGCGCGCCAAGGGGTGCCGGGTCGACGTCGTGCTCGGCGCCGCCACCGCTGACCGCCTCTTCGGCGCGCTGGATGCGAAGCGGATGAGCAGCACGGTCGCCTTCACCACCGACGACGGCAGCTTCGGCGAGCGGGGCCGCGTCTCCGACGTGCTGCCTGCGGTGATGCAACGCGCCCGCACGGACCTCGTCTACGCCTGCGGTCCGATGGCCATGCTGCAGGCGGTGGCCCGCATCGCCGGCGAGCACGGCGTGCCGAGCCAGGTGGCCGTCGAGGAGCAGATGGCCTGCGGTATCGGCGTGTGCATGACCTGCGTGCTGCCGGTCATCGGCGATGACGGCGTCACCCGGATGCTGCGCAGCTGCACCGAGGGGCCGGTCTTCCTCGGTGACCGCGTGCGCTTCGACGAGGTGGGCAGCGTGCCGGCCGACGCCTTCGGTGCGCCGCCGGCGGTCGGGGGAGGGCACTGATGGCGACCGTCGTACGACCCGCCACCGCGCCGGCGGCCATCGCGGCGGTCGACCTGTCCGCCGACCTCGGGGGCATCCTCCTCCCCGCCCCCGTGCTCACGGCCTCCGGGTGCGCGGCCAACGGGAGGGAGCTCGAGCCCTACCTCGACCTCACCGCCCTCGGCGCCGTCGTCACCAAGAGCGTGATGGTGGAGCCGCGCGCCGGTCGCCCGACCCCGCGGATGGCCGAGACACCGAGTGGCATGCTCAACTCGATCGGACTGCAGGGGCCGGGGGTCGACGCCTTCCTCGAGCACGACCTCCCGTGGCTGGTCGACAACGACGTGCGCGTCGTCGCCTCCATCGCCGGCGGCAGCGTCGCCGAGTACGTCGAGCTGGCCCGCCGCGTCGGCGGGGCTCCTGGTGTGCTCGGGCTGGAGGTCAACATCAGCTGCCCCAACGTCGAGGACCGCGGCCAGGTCTTCGCCTGCGACCCGGACGCCGCCGCCGCCGTGATCGGGGCGGTGGCCAGGGCCAGCCGAGTCCCCGTGCTGGCCAAGCTCAGCCCCGACGTGACCGACATCGTCGCGGTGGCGAGGGCCGTCATCGATGCGGGTGCCGTCGGCCTCGCCCTCATCAACACGCTGCTCGGCATGGTCATCGACACCGACACGATGCGTCCGGTGCTCGGCGGCACCACCGGCGGGCTCTCCGGGCCGGCGATCCGCCCGGTCGCCGTGCGGTGCGTCTACCAGGTGCACGCGGCGCTCCCTGAGGTGCCGATCCTGGGCATGGGCGGTGTCCGCAGCGGCCTCGACGCCCTGCAGCTCGTGCTCGCCGGGGCCAGCGCGGTGAGCGTCGGCACGGCGACCTTCGGCGACCCAGGGGCTCCGCTGCGGGTGCAGCGCGAGCTGGCGCAGGCGCTGGCCGAGCGGGGCTTCGTCAGCCTCGCCGACGCGGTCGGCCGAGCGCACCGGCCGCCGGCCGGCCGCACCCGGCCCGCGCTGCCCGAGGGCCCCGAGCCCACCGGGGCCACCGGCGCCTCGTCGACACCCGCTGGCGCGGCCGCGCCACGAGCCGCCGACCCGAGGAGCAACCGGTGAGAGCCCCCATCGCCGTGGCGCTGGACGCCCCCGACCTGGAGACCGCAGCGCAGTGGTCCGCCGCGGTCACCCCGCACGTCGCGGTGGTCAAGGTCGGTCTCGAGCTCTTCACCCGGTACGGCCCCGACGTCGCCTCGGTGGCCCGCGGTGCGAGCGGGGCACATCTCTTCCTCGACCTCAAGCTGCACGACATCCCCAACACCGTTGCCGGGGCCGTGCGCGCCGCCGCCCGGCTGCGCCCCCGCTACCTCACCGTGCACGCCAGCGGCGGGTCCGCCATGGTGCGCGCCGCCGTCGACGCCGCGCCCGACGTCTGCATCACCGCGGTCACGATCCTGACCAGCCTCGACGCTGCCGACCTCGACGAGGTGGGCGTCATCGGCCCCCCGCTCGACGCGGTGCGCCGCCTCGGCGCCCTGGCGGTGGCGGCCGGCGCACGAGCGCTGGTGTGCAGCCCGGTGGAGGTCGCCGCCGTCCGCGCCGAGGTCGGCCCCGACATCATCCTGGTCACGCCCGGCGTACGCCCGATCGGCAGCGCGGTGCAGGACCAGCGTCGCGTCGCCACCCCCCGCGAGGCCCTCGACGCCGGCGCCGACCTGCTGGTGATCGGGCGCCCGATCACCGCCGCGAGCGACCCCGGGGCGGCCGCCGCGATGATCGCCGCCGGGCTGGGCTCGCGGCCTGCGGCGTGAGCCGGCGGCGAGAGCCCCGCGACGTGAGACGCCTGAGGTGAGACGCCGGTGACCGCCGGCACGCTCGCCACCGCCGGGGCGGTCCCGCTGCGCACCGCCGGGCGGCGGTTGGTCGGCATCGACGCGCTGCGCGGTCTGGCGGCGGGTCTGGTGGTCGCGCAGCACGTCGGTGAGCTCACCTCCGGCACGGTGCGCTCGCTGACGCGGCAGGGCGTGCAGCTCGGCCAGCTCGGCGTGCTGCTGTTCTTCCTCACCAGCGGCTACCTCGTCCCTGCCTCGCTCGAACGCGCCGGGTCGCTGCGCCGCTTCTGGCTGGCGCGGGTGCTGCGGCTGTACCCCGCGTACTGGTCCTGCCTCGTCGCCGTCGCCGTCCTGCACGCCGCCGGGCGGTACCGCCTTCCGTCGGGGTTCGGCGGGGGTCGCGACTGGCTGGTCGAGGCGACCATGTTCCAGCACTACGCCGGCGTGCCGGACGTGGTCGGTGTCTTCTGGACTCTTGCCTTCGAGCTGGCCTTCTACGTCACCATCAGCGTGCTCGCCGTGCTGGGCGTCCAACGGCGCAGCGTCCCGCTCGCCCTGCTGGCCGTCGCGGCAGGCCTGACGCTGTCGGCGCTGGGTCGGGCCACCGGTCACCACGCGCCGCTCGGGTTGGCCGACGTGGCGTCGATGTTCGCGGGCACCGTGCTGTGGCGGGTGCGCCAGCGCGCGGTCCCGGCCGTCCGGGGCTGGGTCACCTACGCGACGGTGGGGGTCGGCGTGCAGCTCCTGCTGCTCATCCAGCTCGCGGGGCACGGCACCGACACCTCGACCCCGGACGCCCTCGAGCTGCGGCCCGTGGCGGTGAGCTGGCTGGTGGCCTACCTGCTCTTCGCGGTCGTGGTGAGCCGACCGCCGCCGGCCCTGGTGCTGCGCCCGCTGGCTCTGACCGGGCTGGTCAGCTACTCGCTCTACCTCGTGCACCCGTTGCTCATCGCTGCCGTCCACGGCCGGGTGCACGGCTCTCCCGGCCGGCTCGCGGCGGAGTGGGTGGTGGGCAGCTCCGTCGCCGCGGCGGTCGGCTACCGCCTCGTCGAGCGCCCGGCCGTGCGCCTCGGCCGCCGCATGCTCGGGCGGGGTGCCCGGGCCGGTTGATCCGCGCTCGGTCGCGTCACTAGGGTGCGCGCGGAGCGTCGGGCCCGGCGCACCGCCACGGTGCGCACCTGGGCTCGCCCGGTGCGAGGAGGTCTGTCGCGTGGCGCTGCCGCCGCTCACGCCGGAGCAGCGCTCCGCGGCGCTCGCCAAGGCGGCCGTCGCGCGCAAGATGCGTGCCGAGCTCAAGGAGCGGCTCCGCACCCACCGCATGACGCTCGCCGAGGTGCTCGACACCGGGCAGCGCGACGACGACGAGGGCAAGGTCGTCGGCAAGCTGCGGGTGTCCGCGCTGCTCGAGGCGCTGCCCGGCGTCGGCAAGGTGCGGGCCGCCGCGCTGATGGACCGCTGCGACATCAGCCCGAGCCGGCGGGTCCGCGGGCTGGGCGCCAAGCAGCGCGCCGCCCTGCAGGACGCCCTCCGCGTGTGACCGGCCGGCTCACGGTGCTGTCGGGCCCGTCCGGGGTCGGCAAGGGCAGCGTCGTCGCGGCCGTGCGACGCATGCACCCGGAGATCTGGGTCTCGACCTCGGTGACGACCCGGGCGCCGCGCCCCGGCGAGCGCGACGGTGAGCACTACCACTTCGTCGACCCACCGACCTTCGCCGACCTGGTCGCCTCGGGCGGCCTGCTCGAGCACGCCAGGTACGCCGACCACGCGTACGGCACCCCCCGCCAGCCTGTGCTCGACGCGCTCGAGACGGGGGACCCGGCCCTGCTGGAGATCGAGCTGCAGGGGGCACGCCAGGTGCGGGCCGCCATGCCGCAGGCGCGGCTGGTCTTCCTGGCGCCGCCGAGCGAGGACGAGCTGGCCCGCCGGCTCAGCGGGCGGGGCACCGAGGCGGCCGACGTGGTGGCGGAGCGGCTCGCCCGGGCGCGCGCGGAGCTGGCCGCCGAGGGGGAGTTCGACGAGGTCGTGGTGAACGACGTCGTGGAGCGCGCGGCCGACCGCTTGGTATCCTTGCTGGTCGGCCCCGACGCGCGCCCGGCCGTCTGAGCGCGCGCACCGACCGCAGCACCCGCTGGCCGCCCAGCCAGCCGCAGCACCGACCGAAGAGGAGCGCCAGTGTCCGGCGTCGTCGCCAACCCGCAGGGCATCACCAACCCCCCCATCGACGACCTCCTGGCCGCGACGGACTCCAAGTACAGCCTGGTGATCTACGCGGCCCGCCGCGCCCGGCAGATCAACGCGTACTACTCCCAGCTCGGTGAGGGCCTCCTGGAGTACGTGGGCCCCCTCGTCCAGCCCGGCCAGCACGAGAAGCCGCTGTCCATCGCCATGCGCGAGATCGACGCCGGTGTGCTCACCTACGACCTCAACCCCGAGGTCGTCGACGTCACGGACGTCCCCGAGCTCTGACCTGCGCCGCCCCAGGAGCCCGCCGGTGATCGTCCTGGGCGTCGCCGGCGGGATCGCGGCGTACAAGTCCGTCGAGCTGCTGCGCCGGTTGCGCGAGGCGGGTCACGAGGTGCAGGTGGTCCCCACCGAGGGGGCCCTGCGCTTCGTCGGTGCCCCCACGTGGGAGGCGGTCAGCGGCCGCGCGGTCAGCACCGACGTGTGGACCGGCGCCGAGGGCGTCCCGCACGTGCGGCTCGGTCAGGAGGCCAGGCTGGTGATCGTCGCGCCGGCCACCGCGGACTTGCTCGCGCGTCTCGCCGGTGGCCGCAGCGACGACCTGCTCGCCTCGACGCTGCTGACGGCGCGCTGCCCGGTGGTGCTGGCCCCGGCCATGCACACCGAGATGTGGGAGCACCCGGCCACGGTCGCCAACGTCGCGCTGCTCCGCGAGCGGGGGTGCGTCGTGGTCGACCCCGCCGTCGGGCGGCTGACCGGGGCCGACTCGGGCGCCGGCCGGCTCCCCGAGCCGGTGGAGCTGGCCGTGGTCGCCGAGGTGGCGCTGGCCCGTGCGCTGCCCCGTGACCTCGCCGGGCGCCGCGTGGTCGTCTCGGCCGGCGGCACACGGGAGGCGCTCGACCCGGTGCGCTGGCTGGGCAACCGCAGCAGCGGGCGCCAGGGCCACGCACTGGCCGCCGCAGCCGTGCTGCGTGGCGCCACCGTCACGCTGGTCTCCGCCGCGCCGCTGCCGGCCCCGGCCGGCACCCGGCTCGTGCAGGTCACCTCCGCCGCGGAGCTGCGCACGGCTGTGCTCGCCGCCGCCGCGGATGCCGACGCGGTGGTGATGGCCGCCGCCGTCGCCGACCACCGGCCCGCGACCGTCAGCCGTACCAAGATCAAGAAGTCGGACCGTCCGCCGGTGCTCGAGCTCGAGCGCACCGTCGACGTCCTCGCCGAGCTGGGGGCTGCGCGCCGACCGGGCACCGTGCTGGTGGGCTTCGCCGCGGAGACCGACGACGTCCTCGCGCACGGCCGGGGCAAGCTGGCCGCCAAGGGCGCTGACCTGCTCGTGGTCAACCAGGTCGGCGCCGAGGGGGCGACGGGCACCGGGTTCGAGGTCGCCGACAACGCCGCCACGCTGCTCGGTGCCGACGGCAGTGCGGTGGAGCTCAGCCGGCAGAGCAAGGACCTGCTCGCCCACGCGGTGTGGGATGCCGTGGTCGCCCGGCTCGGGGCCCCTGCTGCTCGTCCTGTCGCACCCCGCGGATAGGCTCGCGCCGCCCGCCCAGCACGACCGACGCACTGGAGAGCCCGTGGCCCGCCGCCTGTTCACGTCCGAGTCCGTCACCGAGGGCCACCCGGACAAGATCGCCGACCAGATCAGCGACCGGATCCTCGATGCGATGCTCAAGGACGACCCGGCCAGCCGCGTCGCCGTGGAGACGCTGATCACGACCGGTCAGGTGCACGTCGCGGGTGAGGTCGACACCAAGACCTACGTCAACATCGCCGAGCTGGTGCGGAGCACGGTCCTCGAGATCGGGTACGACAGCAGCAAGAAGGGCTTCGACGGCAGCTCGTGCGGGGTGAGCGTCAGCATCGGGGCGCAGAGCAGCGACATCGCGCAGGGTGTCGATGCCGCGCTGGAGACCCGTCCGGGCGGCGCCGCGGCCGACGAGGGCGACGACCTCGACCGGCAGGGCGCCGGCGACCAGGGCTTGATGTTCGGCTACGCCTGCCGCGACACCCCTGAGCTGATGCCGCTGCCCATCGCGCTCGCGCACCGACTGGCTCGCCGGCTGTCCCACGTCCGCAAGCAGGGGATCGTCGGCTACCTGCGACCGGACGGCAAGACCCAGGTGACGATCGAGTACGACGGTGACGACCGGCCGGTGCGCCTCGACACGCTGGTGATCAGCACCCAGCACGCGGCGGACATCGACCTCGACACGCTGCTGGCCCCCGACATCGCCGAGCACGTGGTCGCGCCGGTGCTCGCGGAGCTGCAGACCTCGGCCGCCTTCGAGACCGGGGGTCACCGCCTGCTCGTCAACCCGACCGGTCGCTTCGAGATCGGCGGCCCCATGGGCGACGCCGGGCTCACCGGCCGCAAGATCATCGTGGACACGTACGGCGGGATGGCGCGCCACGGCGGCGGCGCCTTCAGCGGCAAGGACCCCTCCAAAGTCGACCGCTCGGCGGCGTACGCCATGCGCTGGGTCGCCAAGAACGTCGTCGCGGCCGGGCTGGCCGAGCGCTGCGAGGTGCAGGTGGCCTACGCCATCGGCAAGGCGCACCCGGTGGGCCTGTTCGTCGAGACCTTCGGCACGGGGGCGCTGCCGGACGAGCGGATCCAAGACGCCGTGCTCGAGGTCTTCGACCTCCGTCCCGCGGCGATCATCCGCGACCTGGACCTGCTCCGGCCGATCTACGCCCAGACCGCTGCCTACGGTCACTTCGGCCGCGACGAGGTGGACTTCACCTGGGAGGCCACGACCCGCGCCGACGCGTTGCGGGCCGCGGTCGGGCGCTGAGCGCGGGCGCTTCCCCACCCAGCCCGCCGGTCACCACCGGCTCCCCGCCGCGGGCGGCCGCGGCCCGCTCCGCCCGGCTGCCGGCGGCCCGTCCGACGCCAGCCCCCGAACCGCCGGCCGTCGAGCTCCCGGTGGCCCGTGTCGCGGTCGACACCCCCCTGCCGCACCTCGACCGCCCCTTCGACTACCTCGTCCCCGCCTCGCTGGGCGAGGTCGCCAGACCCGGCGTGCGGGTGCGGGTGCGCTTCGCCGGTCGGCTGATGAGCGGGCTGCTCCTGCATCGCCGCGCGGAGGCCGAGCACGACGGTCGGCTGAGCCCGCTCGCGGCCGTGGTCTCCGCTGAGCCGGTGCTCACCGCTGAGGTGCTCGCCCTGTGTCGTGCGCTGGCCCTGCACGGTGCGGGCACGCTCAGCGACGTCCTGCGCCTGGCCGTCCCGCCGCGGCACGCGCGCGTGGAGGCCGTGCCGGCCGGACCACCCGCTGCGCCGCCGCCGCCGCCGGCCGCGGACGCGCTGACCCCGTACCAGGACGGGACCGCCGTGCTCCGGGCGCTGGCCGGCGGGGGAGCCCCCCGGGTGGTGTGGAGCGCGCTGCCGGGGCCTGGTTGGGCCGCCTCGCTCGCCGCCGCCGTGCAAGCGTGCCTGGCCTCCGGACGCGGCGCCGTGCTGGTGGTGCCCGACGCCGGCGACCTGGCCCGGGCCGACGCGGCGCTCACCGCAGCGCTCGGCCCGGGGCGGCACGTCGCGCTGACCGCCGGCCTGGGCCCACCGGAGCGCTACCGAGGCTGGCTGCGGGTGCTGCGCGGGGAGGTGCTCGCGGTGGTGGGCACCCGCGCCGCGGCTTTCGCGCCGGTGCGCGACCTCGGTCTGGTCGCGGTCTGGGACGACGGCGACGACTCCCTGGCGGAGCCGCGGGCTCCCTACCCGCACGCCCGCGACGTGCTCGTCCGCCGGGCGCACCTCGCCGGTGCAGGTGCTGTCATCGGCGGGTGGGCGCCGTCGGTGGAGGCCGTCGGGCTGCTCGGCTCGCGGTGGGCCCAGCCGCTGGCCGCGCCGCGCGAGGTGCTGCGCGCGCGCTGGCCACGGGTGCAGCCGCTGGGGGGCGACGCCGAGCTGGCCCGCGACCCCGCGGCGCAGGCGGCCCGGCTCCCCTCGCTCGCCTTCGCCGCCGCGCGCGAGGCGCTCGCCGCGGGGCGGCCGGTCCTGGTGCAGGTGCCTCGGCGCGGGTACCACCCGGGCCTGGCCTGCGCCTCCTGCCGCTCGCCGGCCCGGTGCGCGCACTGCGCTGGTCCGCTGGCGCGGGAGGGCTCGGCCGAGACGCCGGCGTGCCGCTGGTGCGGGCGCCCGGCGACAGCGTGGGCCTGCCGGGTCTGCGCGTCCACCCAGCTGCGCCCGGTGGTGGTGGGGGACCGTCGTACCGCGGAGGAGCTCGGCCGGGCTTTCCCCGGTGTGCCGGTGCGCGCCAGCGCGGGTGACCACGTGCTCGACGAGGTGCCCGACGGTCCACAGCTCGTCGTGGCGACCCCGGGCGCGGAGCCGGTCGCGCCAGGGGAGGGCTACTCCGCTGCGCTCCTGCTCGACGGCTGGGCACTGCTCGGGCGACCCGACCTGCGCGCCGCCGAGGAGGCGCTGCGTCGCTGGTGCGCGGCCGTCGGGCGCTGCGCCCCCGGCGCGCGGGTGATCGTCTCCGCCGACGCGAGTCTCCCGGTGGTCCAGGCGCTCGTCCGCGGCGACCCAGTCGGGTACGCCACGCGCGAGGCGGCGGAGCGCGCCGCCCTCCACTTCCCGCCCGGCGCCCGGATGGCGGCGCTGATCGGCGCTGCCGCCGCCGTGGCCGCGGCGGTCGAGGGGCTGGTGCTCCCCGCCGGGGGCGAGGTGCTCGGGCCGACGTCGGTCCCGGGGACTGACGACGTCCGCGCCATCATCCGCGTCCCTCGCGCCGCGGGTCGCGCGCTCGCCGCCGAGCTCGCCCGCGGGGCCCGCGAGCGGAGCGCGCGCAAAGCGCCCGGGTCCGTCCGGATGCACCTCGACCCGCTCGACGTCGGCTGACATCGCGGGCGCCTCCGCGGAGGCGTGTCCACAGGACGGGCGCCTCCGCGGAGGCGTGTCCACAGGGGCGGCACCCCCGCGGAGGAGCGTCAACAGCGCCGATCACTGCCTGCTGCGCCGTCCCGGCGCCCGCAGGATCAGCCGGCGTGGCGGCGCGACAGCTCGTGCACCGTCGCGCCGCGGCTGTCTTCGAGGTCGCCCTCGAGGTCGCGCTCGCGGTCGAGGGCGACCAGGTCGATGACCGCGGCGTACCGCTCGTGCTCGATCGGCGGGGCGTCCTGCGGGCGGTCGATGACCACGGCCTGCACCAGGTGCCGCAGGCGCTCACCGCGGCGGATCGCCCGACGCTCGACCTCGATGGTGCGCAGCACCCGCAACCCGTCCGTGACGGCGTTGAGGTTGCTGACTCCGTGCAACCGCTGGGTCTCGAAGGACGCCACCTCGGCGATCGTGAGGCCGGCCGCGTGCACCCGGATGTTGATGAGCGTCTCCACCTCGAAGCCGTCACCCCAGAGCCGGTCGGTGCTCACGCTGCCGGGGAGGCCGGCGTCGAGGTCGAGGACAGGCAGCACGCGGCGCCAGAAGGCGTTGTAGCCGTAGCACAGGTCGCTGTAGCGCGTGCCGTGCAGGTGGTTGGTCAGGCCGTTCAGCGCGCGGTTGCCCAGCGCGCGGACCCGGGTGATGTCGGAGGAGCCTCCGCCGACGGTGAAGCGGCTCCCCTTGGCGTAGTCGGCGCCGGCGCGCAGCGCAGCGACGAAGTACGGGATCTCGCCGGGGTCCATCGAGCCGTCGGCGTCGATCATGACCACGATGTCGCCGGTCGCGGCGTGGAAGCCGCAGGCCAGCGCGTTGCCCTTGCCGCGCCTGGTCTGCGCGACGACGCGCACGTCCGGCCACAGCCGGCGCGCCACCTCGACGGTGTCGTCCACCGAGCGCCCGTCCACCAGGATGATCTCCGCGACATGGCGCGGCATCCGCTCGGCCAGCCAGGGCAGGTTGCGGGCCTCGTTCATGGCCGGGATGACCACCGACACCGAGGGCCCCGTCTCATCGAGGTCGATGCGGCTGGCGGCGACCATGCGACGCAGCTCGGCCACCGCCCGTGAGGCGGTTGCTCCGTCGGTGCTCTCGACGCCATCCATGGGGTGTGCCTCCGGGCTCCGTAGTGGCGCCGACGGCGCCGCTCCTGTCTAGGTTCGCCCGCCGAGCCGGCGCGGACGCGTGTTCCGCCCCGCGATCGGCGTTGACTTGAGCGCCAAGGCGGTGACGTGGGTCACGTCTGGTCCGCGTTACGGGCTGGCGCTGCTCCGTGGGGGTGATGTCGCTGACGTCGGGGGCGCCGCACCCGGTCGCAGGCGCACAGTGCGCAGTCGCTGCCCCGGCGCAGGTGCACGTGAGCGGGGGCGGAGTGCCCGCACGCGCAGGTGGCGACGACCCAGCGGTCCCAGCGCCCGGCCGCGAGCCAGCCAAGACCCATCGCGCAGAGTGGTGCGGGCGGCGGCACGAGCATGGTCTACGCCGTCGGCCGAGGAGTCGACGTCCGACGCGCGGTGCGGTGCCGTCCCGGCGCGGGCGGACGGAGCAGCTCGCGGTAGAGCGCGGCGGTCCGGCCGGCGAGCCGGTCGAGGGAGTACCGGTCGGCGACGGCTGCCGGCACGCCGTGGCGCGGCGGCGCCCCGTCGGCGAGGAGCCCGTCGAGGGCCGCAGCCAGCGCCCGGACGTCAGCAGCCCGGTCCGGACGGCCGGCGGGAGGGCGCGGGAGCAGCACGGCACCCTCCGGTGCCGGCCTGAGCTCCTCCACCGCGGGCGCCTGGGCGTAGACCACGGGCAGGCCGGCCGCCAAGCCCTCGACCACCGCCAGCCCGAAGGTCTCGTCCCTGCTCGGGCTCACGAGCACGTCCATCGCCATGAGCAGCCGGGGCACGTCGCGGCGGGCACCGAGCAGCCGCACCGAGCCGGCGACGCCGAGCGTCGAAGCCTGCTCGAGCAGGGCGGACCGCCCGGCACCGTCACCGACGACCAGCAGCAGGGCGCCACCGGCCCGCAACCGCGGAGCCAGCGCGGCGACCGCCACGTCCAGCCGCTTCTCGGGCGCCAGCCGGCCGACCGTACCGATGACGGTGGTGCCCTCGTCGATCCCCAGCTCGGCCCTGACCTCGGCGCGCGCGGCCGGGGTGAAGCGCAGCGCGGCCAGGTCGACGCCGTTGTCGATCACCGTGATCCGGGCCGGGTCCAGACCCCACTCCTGCAAGCGGCGGGCCGTCGTGCCCGAGACCGCCACGGTGCGGCTGGCCAGCGCGGCGAGCCGCAGGTAGAGCAGGCGCAGGCCCGGGCTCTTGGGGCGTCCCTCGATGCTCGTCTCCATGATGGAGTGCTCGGTCGAGACGATGACGGGTACGCGGGCCAGGCGCGCGGCGGGGATGCCCCACAGCTGAGCGCTGAGCATGTGCACGTGCACGACGTCGGGTCGGCGTCGGCGCAGCAGCCGGGCCAGCCGCAGCGCGGCGGTGGCCTTGGTCCAGCCCCGCATCCCCAGCACCGTGACGTCGGCGCCGCCCTCGGCCAGCGCGGTGCCGATCGCCCCGCGTTCGTAGAGGCACACGACGCCGGTCTCGTCGACCGCGCCGCGCAGGAGGTGCTCGACCTGCTGCTCGGCCCCGCCGGTGGTCATGGTGCTGGTCACGTGCAGCACGCGCAGTCGGTCCGCCGCCGCGAGCGACCGGTGGGCGGGCCGGCGGGCGCCGATCGCGAGGTAGATCTCGGCGAGCCGGTCCGCCGAGTCCTCCCAGGTCGGCAGGTCGACCGGGACACCGGCGCCTGGCTTGCGCTCGGTGCCGAGCAGATCCACCAGCGCCGCCGCCGCCGCCTCGGTCGGGGCGCCGAGCGGCAGACCCAGCACAGTGCCGTCCTCGACCAGGTCAGCGATGCCGGCGACGTCGTACCCCACCACCGGCACCCCGAGGGTGAGCGCCTCCATGACGCCCACCGGGTGCGCCTCGTAGTCGGAGAAGGCCGCCAGCGCCGCTGCGGAGGCCAGCTCGACGGCCATCGCGGCGCGGTCTCCGGGGGGGACGTGGCGGACCGTCACGGCATCCGCCACGCCGAGCCGGCGGGCCAGGTCGAGCAGCTCCTCGCGCAGCTCGCCGGCACCGAGGACGACGACGTGCGCGGCTGGGATCTGCGCCCGTACCAGCGGGAGCGCCTCGATCACGCGGTGGTGGCCCTTGTACCGCTCGAGCCGGCCGCTGCTGACGATGCGGCCAGGGATCGGGTGCACGCCGGCCGGCACCTCGGGCAGGCCGCCGCCGTTGCGGATGACGCGGAAGCGCTCGGGGTCGATCCCCGTCGCCCGCTCGAAGAGGCGGCGCTCGAAGCGGCTGACCCCCACCAGTGCGGATGCGCCGCGCAGCAGGGGGGCGAGCGCCCGCCACTGCCGGTCACGCAGCGCGCTGCGGGCCCCGGAGGAGTGGCCTCCGGTGTGGAAGGTCACCACGTACGGGACGCCCGCCGACCGCGCGGCCAGCATCCCGACGATCGGGATGAAGGTGTGGATGCCCTGGAAGTGCACGATGTCCCAGTCGCCGCCGCGGATCACCGGCACGAGCCCGGGGGCGAGGTAGTAGTCACCCTCCCGAGGCCATGCGCGCCGGCGCACGATGTCGAACCCCTCGCCCCGCTCGGCGCGGGGGAGGCGCCCGCTGCGGTCGGAGGCGAAGACGGTGATCTCCAGGTCGGCCCGCTGGGCCAGCCGGCGCGACACCTCGTGCACGTGGGTCTCGGTGCCGCCGAGGTCGGGGAAGTAGCGCGGGGCCACCTCGAGCACGCGCAGCGGGCGGCTCACGGCTGCACGACCAGGGTGCGCAGCGCGGCGCCGCTGCCGGTCATCAGCAGGGTGATGGTGGCCCGCGTGCCGGGCCGGACCGTGAGCGGCTCGCGCACGACCATCCCCGGGCCCACCAGCAGCCGCCGCGCGAGCACCCGCTGCGCCCCTCGGGTGGTGAACAGCAGGTCGAAGGGTCCCTGCGGTGTGGCGGAGCTCAGCACCACGACCGGCCGGCCGGGGTTGCTGGCGTCGACCGCGAGCTGCAGCGGCGCTCGGTCGGTGTCGTCCGTGGCGCGCGTCGCGATGACGAGCGCCCCGGCCACCACGGCGGCGGCCGCGGCGGACCACCCGACCCGACCCAGCAGCCGAGCCGCCCGCCGTGGGGTGGGGGGTGGTGGGACGCGGGGGGCCCGGGCCCGCAGCCGCAACCCGATGCCGAGCAGCCCGAGCTCGACCAGACCGGTGCCGACGCCCCAGGACGTGCGGGTCAGCCCACCGGGGAGCAGGTCGAGCCCGAGGCCGAGGGCCAGCAGGCCGACCAGGAGCCCACCGGCGGTCACGATCACGGCATCCCACGGCTGGCTCCCGCGCACGACCAGCAGCGGGCCGGCGACGCCGACGGCGGCCAGCGCGACCAGCGGCGTGCGGACGGCCGCGGGAGCATCGGCCAGCACCGACGCGGTCGCCGCGAGCACGAGCAGGGTCCGCAGCACCGCGAGCGGCCCGACCGAGGGGTCATCCCTGTGCACGGAGCCGGCTCACGTCGTAGATCGCGATCGGGCCGTTGTCGTACACGCGTTGCACCCCGCGGACCGAGGCCAGCTTGGTCAGCGCCTCGAGGGGCACGGGCCGGCCGCGGTTCTCCTCGCCGTACTCGCCCGACTCGATGTAGACGCGCTGCTGCGGCAGGGCCTGCGCGTCGCGCCGGTCGGCGATGACCAGGGAGATGCCGGCCTCGCGGATCAGCTGCACGTCGCGGTCGGTGAAGGTCGGGGCCAGCAGCAGGCGGGAGGCGTCGATCTTCGTCGCGACGTGCGTGACCGTCGTCATGCCCCCGACCGCCGCGGCCAGGAGACCCCCGATGCGGTCGGCGTAGACGGTCGTGCCGGCCGGCTCGTGACCGGCCAGCCACCGCGCCGCGGCCAGGTTTGCCGCGTCGGCGCTGCGCGCGTCCGCCCCGACCACGAAGGGGCCGGGGACCCGTCCCTCCACCGGGCCGGCACCGATCACCGAACCCCCGAGGAAGAGCACCGCGACGGCGGTCGTCAGCACGGGGGTCAGCCGCCACGGCGAGGCCCGCCGCCAGGACGGTACGGACAACAGGACCAGCGCGAAGCCGACCCCGAGGAAGATGAAGCCACCGGCCCGGTCGGCCACCTCGGCCGTCGCGGCGGTCAGGTGGCCCGCGGGGACCAAGGGGTAGAGCACCGCGATCCCGAGCAGCAGGGTGGCGACGGCCCGGCGGCGGCGCAGGTGGCGGCGCTGCTGCCAGAGGGCAGGGACGAGAGCCAGCACGAGGATCAGGATCGAGGCGAAGGAGGCGGCCTCCTCCCAGCGCGGGGTGGCGATCCCCGTCTTGCGGAAGAGCTGGTTGGTCTGCTCGCCGGCCAGCAGCTGGCCGAGGTCGCCGGCCGAGCTGTCGACGATCGAGGTGAGGTACCCCGCGAGCGGGCTCCCCGGGCGCAACCCCCATGCCAGCGACGCCGGTACGCCGATCAACGTCATGATGGCGAGGGCGCGGACCTCCGCGCGGTCCCGGCCGTGCACCACGAGCCCCTGGATCGCCCACCACGCGCCGAGCGCGGCGACGAGCAGCAGCCCGGTGAGGTGATGCGTGACGATCGTCGCGAGCAGGCAGGCCACCGGGAGCACCAGGCCGGCCGTCCGGCCCCCCGGCCGCCGGGTGACGAAGGCGTAGACCGTGAGCAGGGCCAGCGGCAGCGCCAGGCTCTGGTAGGAGAACTGCGCGTCGAAGCTGACGTACTGCGGGTTGCAGACGTAGATCAGGTTGGCCAGGCACCCGGCGCGCGGTGAGCCGGTCAGGTGGCCGACCACGCCGATGATGGCCAGGGTCAGGACCACCCGCGCGAGCACGAGGATCACCGCCGCCGAGGTGTGGGCGTCGAGGCCGGTCAGCCGCTGCACCCCGTCGGTGACGAGCTGCAGGCCGGGGTAGTAGGAGGTCACCGGGAGCAGCGGGTTCGCCGTGAAGAGGTGGTGGCTGGTGTCCAGCAACCGCAGACCGTCGGCGTGGATGAGCTCGTCGTGCTGGGTGAAGCGGGTCGGGTAGAGCACCGTGCGCGAGAGCTGCAGCAGCACCCCGGCGCCCAGCGACACCAGCAGCCGCTCCCGCCAGCCGGTGCGCCGCCCGAGCACCCTGGCGGCGGCCGGGACGACGATGATCAGCAGAGCCGTCCAGTAGAGCGCGTCGGTCGTGAGCTGGTCGTCGCCGTGCCGGCCGCGCACCACGACCAGCGACAGGAGCAGCACGCCGCAGCTCATCAGCAGGACGACCGGGCCGGTCAGGTCGCGCGCGCGCCGCGGGGCGGGGCCGACCGTGCCCCGCCGCTCGGGTCGGGTGCCCGGCGCCTCCACCGGCGTGACGGGCGCCCCGGCCGCGGTCGCCTGGTCGACAGCCGCCTCGTCGACAGCCGGCCCGTCCACTGCCGCCGCCCCCACAGCGGTCCCTGAGGTCACCGGGCGGGCCCGGCCTCGGCGGGCAGCAGTTGGTCGAAGAGCGCCGCGTACCCGCTGCTCGTCCGCGCCCAGGAGCTGGCGGAGGAGTACCGGGTGCCCGCCCGCCGGGCCAGCTCCGGCAGCGCCGCCCGGATCGCCACCGGGTCGTGCGGGGGGACGAACACCGCCCCTTGGTACCCCTCGGCGGCCTCGACCAGACCGCCGACGCTGGTGACGAGGACGGGACGGCCGTTGCCCATGGCCATCTGCAGCGGCCCGCTGGAGGACGAGCGGTGGTACGGGAGGACCACGGCGTCAGCGGCGGCGAAGAAGCCGGTCACCTCGTCGTCGTCGACGTAGCGGTTGACGAAGGTGATCAGCTCGCGGTGCGGGTGCTCGGCGATCATCTCGGCCGGCCGCGTCCACCCCTCCCACGTCTCGCCGACCACGGTCAGCCGGAAGGCCCGCGCCTCCTGCTCGGTCAGCATCGCAAAGGCCTCGAGCAGGTCCTCGACGCCCTTGAAGGGGCGGATGACGCCGAAGGAGAGCAGCCGGCAGGGGCGGTCCGCTCCGTCCGGCGACCCCCGCTCCCCGTCCTCCGCCCGCTCGTCCAGACCCTCGAGCGTGTACGGACCGTGCGGGATCAGCTGGACCGGGGTGTCCTGCAGGCCGAAGTGCTGGTCGACCAGGTCGCGGTCGAAGGCGGAGTGCACGACCACGGCGGCGCACCGGCGCAGCAGGACGGGGAAGACGCGCGCGACGTACCGGCCGGCGAGCGGGATGTCCATCTCCCCGACGTCCTGCGCCTCGTGGACCTCGAGGACCACGCGCGCGCCGAGCCACCGCCCGACCAGGGCGACCAGGAGGTAGGAGTGCAGCACGGTCCCGGTCCACCACTGCAGCACGATGACCTCGGGCCGTTCCCGGCGCAGCAGCGCGAGCGCCCGCACCGCGCTGGCACCCCAGAACCAGTCGAGCCCGTCCTGGACGGTGACCCCGGGCGGGTAGGTGAGCCGGACCAGCTCAGTACCGACCCGCTCCTTGCCGGGGTAGAGCGCCGCGGGCATCATCCGGCGCATCAGCAGCACGGACACGCGGTGCTCGCCGGCCAGGCTCACGGCCAGCCGGTGCGTGTAGTAGCTGATGCCGCTGAGGAAGCGGGTGCCGGCGCCCACGACGAGGACGCGTCGGCTGGTCACGTGCCGGTCCGGACCGGCAGGTGGGCGTGCGGATCCGGCGTCCGGGGGTGCCTCTCGTGCGAACCTTGACCAGGCACGCCAGGTCTGATGGGAGAACCGCCACAGTGCACCACCTGCAACGCGCGAGCAAGCGGCACACCGCGGTCGACGCAGCGCTCATCGGGGCGCTCCTCGTGGCGCTGGTCATCGCCGGTCTGGTGACGGCGATGACCACCACCCGCTCCGCCGAGCCCAGCGCCGCCCGCACCACCTCGCCGCTCGCCTCGCAGTGGGTCACCCGGGCCGGGACGCAGCTGCGCCTGGCCGGCAAGCCCTTCCGTTTCGTCGGCTTCAACTTCTACGAGGCGGCGGCGAGCGACGCCTACCAGTGCGCGCCCTGGACTCGGTACACCGCCGCCGAGCTCGATGCGGCGATGGGGCAGATGCACGACCAGGCCGGCGCCACCGTGCTGCGTTTTTGGGCCTACCAGACCTACACCCAGGGTGGTACGGACTTCAGCCCCGTCGACCGGGTGATCGCGGCGGCCCGCCGGCACGGGATGCGCGTGATCCCGGTGCTCGAGGACGGCCCGGACAACTGCACGACCGGCAAGCGCGGCCTGGCCAAGTCCGTCGTGGAGGGGGGCACCTGGTACCTCTCCGGCTACCGGCAGCCCTTCGGGACCGCGACGCTGTCCTACCGCGACTACGTGGCGCGCGTGGTGTCCCACTACAGGGACGACCCCACCATCCTCGGCTGGATGATGATGAACGAGGCGGAGACTCGCTCGCGGGACGACATGGGCCGCTCGGCGGTGGTGGACTTCGCGACCGACATCGGCAGCCTGATCAAGTCGATCGACCCTCGGCACCTGGTCACCGTCGGGACGCAGGGCAACGGCGCACCTGGCGTCAGCGGCACCGACTTCCTGTCGATCTACCAGCTGCCCACCATCGACTTTGCCGAGGTGCACGACTGGGCCTCCTACGGCTCGGACACGACGGCGCTGCCCGGCAGCGCGGACGGGCACACGCTGCCGGCGGTGACCTCGCCGGGCTGCGACGGGATGACCGGGCGGATCGCCTGCTCCTTCTCGTACGCGTTGACCGTCCTGCACAAGCCGATCATCATCGGTGAGGCCGGCATCGCCGCCGACGACACCCCGAGCCGGGCCCGTCGCAGCGACCTGCTCACCGCCAAGATGCACGCCGCCTTCGCCGCGGGCGCCTCGGGGTACCTCGTGTGGCAGTGGAACCACGTGCTCGACAGCCAGCACTACGACGTGCTGCCCGACACGGGGGACCCGTTGCTGCCCGCCATGAGGAGAACGGCCTCGGCGCTGACCTCCCCCTGATCCACCGCGCGCGACTCGCGCAGCAGCGGGACCGCCACGCAGCCGGCCTCGACGGCGAGCACGACCACCCATGCCGCGCTCAGCCCGGTGATGCCGTCCAGCCGGGCGCCGACCACGGCGGCTGCGACCTCGGCGACGCACCCGACGAGCACGACCAGCGCGGCCCGCCCGGTGCGCCCCTGCACCCGCCGCAGCGCCACGTAGTGGTCCTTGACCACGATCGGCAGGCCGGCCAGCACGATCACGCGCAGCGCGGTCACGCCCGCCGAGGCGTAGCCGGAGCCGAAGGTGCGCAGCACCAGCCCGGCGAAGGGCCAGACGAGCAGGTCGGCGCCGAGGCTGGCGGCGAGCCCGAGCGGGAGGGTGAACCGCATCCGCACCAGCACCTCCCGCTCGCTCCCGCCGGCGGCCGCGAAGAGCCCGACCGCGATGGCGAAGGGCACCATGAAGACGAAGCCGGAGACCAACCGGACGGTGGCGAAGTAGCCGTTCTCGGTGGCCGAGAGCACGACCGTGACGACCACCGACAGCAGCAGCATCGGGGCCTGCAGCGCCAGGTTGAGGGCGTGGTGGCCGGCGGCGGCTCGGCGCAGCCCGTGCAGCGTCGTCCAGTCCACCAGCGGGCCAGGGTCGGCCAAGGCACGCCCGCCGCGGGTCCGCCGGACCAGCAGGGGCAACGAGACCAGCGTGCCGAGCGTCCAGGACAGGTAGATCGCCATCCCGCCGGAGTAGCCGGCCAGCGACAGCCCGACCAGGAAGGCGATCTTCGTGGCGCTGGCGATGGCGTTGCGTTGCAGCTGCAGCACACCTGAGCCCACGACCAGGACCGCCTGGTCCAGCACCATCGTCGTGCCCGTGACAGCGACGCCGAGGGCGAAGAGCAGGGCGATCAGCGGGGTGGAGCTGACCGGCGCCAGCCCGCCGGTCGGTACGAGGTGCACGACGATCGCCGCGAGCAGGCCGAGGACACCGCTGACCATCGTGGCGAGCGTCACCGCGGTGCGGACGAGGACCCGGCGCTGGCCGATGGTGACCTTGGCCAGCTCGCTGATGAGCAGCGTCCCGAGCCCGAGGATGCCGACCGAGGCCAGCAGGGTCATCGCCGAGGTCGCGGCGCTCGCCAGGCCGACGGCGGAGACCGAGAAGCGCCGCGTGGCGACCGTCCAGTAGACCAGGCCGAGGACGGCCGTCACCACCTGCGTGCCGACCAGGCTCGCGGTGATGGCGGCGACGCGTTCGAAGCCGCCCGGGACGGGCAGGCGACGCGTGACCGCGGAGAGGGCGCTCATCGGCTCCCAGGTTAGGCGAGGGAGGCCGGCCGCGGTCCGGCTCGGGCCAGCATCACCCGCAGGGCAGCACCGCCTGCTGCGCCTGGGCGAGCAGCCCGGCTGCGGTCGACTTCGCCTGGGCCAGCTCGCCTCGGGCGTCCTGGGCCGCCGACCTCGCCGCCGCCGCCTGCGACCGGGCCGGGTCGGTCGTGCTGCCCGGCGCGCCGTCGGCCTGCGCGGTGTCGGCCGCCGCGCTCAGCGAGGTCGCTGCCTGCTCCACCGCGCCCGCTCCGTTGTCGAGCGCGGCCCCGGTGTTGCTCGCCAGGCTCACCTGGGCGTTCATCGCCGTGTCGCCGAGCGTCTGCAGCGTGCGGCAGTCGCGCGGGGTGCGACCGGCCGCAGCGGTGACGGCCGTGACGGCTCCGCGCACCTGCTGCAGCGCCGGCGCCACGGCGGCCCGGTCGGCGCTGAGCGTGGAGAGCACGCCGCTGAGCGCCGACCCGCTCGAGCGCAGCTGGTCCAGGGCGTGCCCGAGGTCGCCGCTCGCCGGCCCGCCGCCGGAGGTGGGGGGGGTCGGGGTGGCCACGCTCGCCGAGGGGGTGGCCGCGGGCGGGTGGGTCGTGGTCGGGCCCGAGCCGCGCGTCACCAGGAGCACGGCGAGCACCGCGGCGAGCAGGCCGAGCACCACGACCACCACCCCGACCGCGGTGCGCCGTCCGTGCCGCCGCCCGGCGGTGGTCCCCCAGGTGGGTCCGGCGCCGCCGCCGGCCAGCGGCCCGAGTCGGGCGGTCGGAGTCGGCGCCAGCACAGCCGTCGGGGTCGCCACCGGGCCTGGTGTCCGGTCCAGCCCGGCCGTGGGGGACGCGGGGCCGCCGGTCAGCGCGACGAGACCGGCGGCGCTCGGCCGGTCGGCCGCAGCCGGCTGCAGCAGGGCAGCCACGATGCGCCGCTGGCCGACCGACAGCCCCTCCAGGTCGGGCTCGCCCGCCAGGGTGCGCAGGGACACGCTCTCGAAGGCGCCGGCGCCGAAGGCCGGCCGGCCGGTGCCGGCGAGCGCCAGCAGCAGCCCGGCGGCGAAGAGGTCCACCGCAGGCGTGAGCGGCTCCCCGCGCAGCTGCTCGGGGCTCAGCCACCCCACGCTGCCCACGAGGTGCCCGGTGGCCGTACCGCCCGTGCCGTCGAGCAGCCGGGCGATGCCGAAGTCGAGCACCCGCGGGCCGGCCGGGCTCAGCAGGACGTTGCCCGGCTTGAGGTCACGGTGGACCACCCCGGCCGCGTGCACCGCCACGAGCGCCCGGCCGAGGCCGCGCGCGAGGGCGTCCCAGGCCTGGGCGTCGAGGGTGCCCGTGCGGTCGAGCACCTCGACCAGGGTGGGGCCGGGCACGTACTCGCAGGCCAACCAGGGCGGCTCGGCTGCCGGGTCGGCGTCGAGCACCCGGGCGGTGTGGGCACCGTCGACCCGACGCAGCGCCGCCACCTCGTCGGCGAGCCGCCGCCGGAAGTCGCCGTCCTCGGCGAGCTCGGCCCTGGCCACCTTCACCGCTGCGTCCCGGCCCTCGGCGTCGCGCCCCAGGAAGACCACGCCCATGCCGCCGGCCCCGAGGCGAGCGGCGATGCGGTAAGGGCCCACCGCGCGCGGGTCACCCGGGAGCAGCTCCTGCACCGGTCGCCCCCTGCGCTCGCTGGTCCGGACCGGTGACCCGACCAGGCAGCAGCCTACGGTGGCCCGTGAACGGCCGCGGCGGTCGCCGCGCTAGGGGAGGCTGCTGGCGTGACCGAGCGCCCACCCGCCCGGCTCGTGCTGACCACGCGAGGCGACGCGCTCACCGGGCCGCTGTCGGTGGCGCTCGGTGCGCGGCACCCCGTCGTGGCCGAGCTCGACGTCGACCTCACCACCGCGCAGCGGCTCCTCGTCGCGGGCGCGACCGTCCGCCCCTCCCGTCGCGCCTGGGCGGAGCGCTACTTCAAGAGCGGCCTCGCCGTGGCGCTGCGCACCCGCAACGCCGGTGCCCGGCTCAGGGACGTGGACGAGCCCTACGACCTGGTCTTCCAGGTGCACGCGCTCTTCGAGGTCCCCGCGGCTCCATACGTGATGTACGTCGACTGCACCCACCGCCAGTCGGCCGAGCAGTGGCCCGAGTGGAACCCGTTGCGGGGCAGGGCGCTGCGCCGCTGGTACGCCAGGGAGCGCCGCCAGTACGCCGCGGCCCGCCACATCTTCACGTTGGCCACCGAGACGAGGGACGACCTCGTCGACGCGTACGGGGTGGCACCGGAGAAGGTGTCGGTCGTGGGGGCGGGGGTGAACTTCGCGAGCCTGCCGGCGCCCCGGCCGGCCCGGCCGCTGGGGTCACCCACCGTGCTCTTCATCGGCAACGACTTCATCCGCAAGGGCGGTGAGGTGCTGCTGCAGGCCTTCGCCCTGGTGCGGCGCGCCGTCCCCGACGCCCGGCTGCAGATCGTCGGGACGCGCCACCCCGTCGGTCAGCAGGCCGGTGTGGAGGTCCTCGGCCGGATCGAGGACCGCGCGCGCATCGCGGAGCTCTACCGCACCGCCACGGTCTTCTGCCTGCCGACCTTCTTCGACCCTTACGCCCTGGTGCTGCTCGAGGCGATGGCCTTCGGCCTACCGGTGGTCGCCACCCCGTCCTGCGGCATCCCCGAGGTGGTCGTGGACGGCGAGACCGGGGTCCTCGTCGCCGCGGGGGACCACGAGCGTCTGGCGGCGGTCCTCGTCCGGCTGCTGGAGGACCACGACGAGGCGGCGCGGATGGGCAGCGCCGGGCGTCGGCGGGTGGAGCTGGAGATGCTGTGGTCGCACGTGGTCGAGCGCATGGGCCCGGTCCTCGACGACCTCGCGGCGGGGGCGGGTGGGTGACCGCTCAGGCGCCGCGCGCCGCCGACCACGGGCCCGCGGCCCCGTCGAGGTTCACGGCCGCCATCCGGTAGGTCGCGCCGGCGGGCGGGGCGACGTCGGTGTAACCGGGGTTCAGGTCGGAGAGCGTGTCGGGCAGCCCGGTCGCGACCGTCGTCCAGGTCTGCCCTGCGTCGGTGCTGCGCTGCAAGGTGTACCCGGCGGCGAGCGCGGCCCCCTGCCAGATGATGCGGGTGCCGGTCTGGTCCTGCGTCACCGTCAGGACCGCTGGGGCGGCGGGGGCGAGGTGGGCGCCAGGGGAGCCGGCGCCGGCCAAGGTGGCGGCGTGCGCACGCAGCAGGTCCTCGCGGCTGCGCTGGTCCGCGGAGGTGCCCGGGTAGAACATCTGGAACCCGTCATTGTGGTCGACCAGGCCGCCGTCGTCGTAGTGCGGCACCAGCGCCCAGGTCAGGTCGCCGGCGGCCGACGAGCGCTCGACGGCGGAGAGGAACGCAGGGAGCGGGTCGCCACCGGCGTCGTGCTGGACCCAGTCGTACTCGCCGACCAGGTAGGCCTTGCCGTACGCCGCGGCCTGCGCCGAGGCGTCCGCGACCCGGGCGGTGTGCATCGGGTAGAAGTGGTCGTCCACGACGTCCACGCTGGCGACCTGCAGGTCCGCGGTGCTCAGGCAGCCCGTCGTGCAGGTGTTGTCGACGCCGTGCCCGTCGATCACCAGCTGGCGGGGCGCGACGGCCCTGATGTGGTCGGCGACCGCCTTCGTCCAGCTGCCGTCCCAGAAGTTGCCGGGGCAGGTCTGGCACCACATCTCGTTGCCGGTCTCCCAACCCATGATCGTGGGGTCGTCGCGGTAGGCCAGCCCGGTCAGGGGGTTGACGTGGGAGACCACGTGGTCGATGAAGGTCAGGTAGTCGTGGATCACGGTCGGGTCGGAGAAGAAGGCCGCCTCGCCCTTGCCGCGCCAGCCGGTGTAGGTGAGCTTCCCACCGTTGTAGTAGGCCCAGTTGTCCGCGAGGTCCAGGGCCAGGTGGATGCCGTGGGCGTGCGCGCTCTGCACGGCCTGATCGAGGCCGGTGAAGGCGGCGTCGTTGAAGTGCCCGAGGGCCGGCTCGATGCAGCGGGCGCAGCCCACCGTGTTGGCCCAGGCGCGCACCACGGTCGCGTGCATGTCCTGCGCGTCGGTCATCGCATCGTCGATGCGGTACGGGGTCGGGTACGTCGGTCCGCTGGCGTCCCTGACGTTGTCGTCCAGGGTCAACCAGTACATGTTGGTCCCACCGAAGCGGAAGGGTTGGCCGCCCAGCTGCAGGCCGCTCCCGACGTGCTGCACGAAGGGCGACGACGGGCCGACGGCGGGCGCGGGGGCGGAGGTCGGCCCCTGCGCCGGCTGGCCGGCGGTGGTCGGCCCCTGCGCCGGCTGGCCGGCCGCAGTCGGCAGGGTCACGGTGCTGCCGTCCGAGTGCGCCGCGTGGCGGCCCAGCACGCGCAGCACCACGGTGTGGTGCTTGCCCCGCAGGTGGGCCACCGTGAGCACCACCGTGTTGGCCACCCGCTTCTCGGCCCACAGGTCCACCCGGTGCGCCCGGCCGCCGTCGACGCTGACGTCGACGAGACCCTGGTCGGGGCCCCGGGACGCCCGGACGACCGCGGAGCTGCCGGTCACCGACCACCGGCAGCTGCTCGCCACCGAGTGGGAGGAGCGGGTCCCGTGACCGCGCGTCCACCGGCCCTTGCAGGTGGAGGAGGTGAGCTGGGCGCTGACCCGGTGGGCCGTGCTCTGCGCAACCCTGGGCTGCTCGACCCGGGGCTGGCCTGAAGCCGCGCTCGCACTCGTACCGGTCAGGCCCAGGGTCAGGACCAGCAGCAGCGTCAGCGGGCCGAGGTGCCGGACAGCGAGGTGCGGGGACCGGCGGGGTGGGAGCACACAGGGGGAGTCGACGTCACGCAGAGTCGCCTTGAGGCCATCTCGCTCACACACAGTGGTGAACATGCCGGCGCGGTCGGCGCCGGCTCGCACCTACGGTCGGTCCGGTGCGCCTGGTCTTCGCGGGGACGCCCGAACCCGCCACCCCGAGCCTGCGGGCCCTGCTCGCGAGCCCGCGGCACGAGGTCGTTGCCGTGGTGACCCGCCCGGACGCGCCGGCCGGCCGGGGACGCCGGCTCGCGGGCAGCCCGATCAAGGCGGTGGCGGTGGAGGCGGGCATCGAGGTGCTGCAGCCCGAGCGGCCGCGCGAGGCCGGGTTCCAGGAGCGGCTGCGGGCGCTGGCGCCTGACTGCGTCCCGGTCGTGGCCTACGGCGCCCTCGTCCCCGTCGAGGCGCTCGCCATCCCGCGCCACGGCTGGGTCAACCTGCACTTCTCGCTGCTGCCGGCATGGCGGGGGGCCGCTCCGGTGCAGCACGCGCTGATGGCCGGCGACGAGGTCACCGGCGCGAGCACCTTCGAGATCGAGCGCGGGCTCGACACCGGACCGGTGTACGGCGTGCTCACCGAGGACGTCCGGGCCGACGACACCGCCGGCACCCTGCTGGGCCGGCTCGCCGAGGCGGGCGCTGGGCTCCTGCTGGCCACGCTCGACGGCATCGAGGACGGCCGGCTGACCCCGCGCCCCCAGCCCGCCGACGGCATCAGCCTGGCCCCCAAGGTCTCCGTCCAGGACGCGCAGGTCGACTGGTCGGCGCCGGCTGCGCGCTGCGACCGGCAGGTGCGCGGCAGCACCCCGGTGCCCGGCGCCTGGACCACCTTCCGCGGCGCCCGCCTCAAGCTGGGCCCCGTCCGGCCGCACCCCGACGCGGGCCTCGCCGTCGGCGAGCTCGAGCCCAGGGGCCTCCTCGTGGGCACCGGTGGCGGGAGCGTGGCGCTGGGCGAGGTCAAGCCGGAGGGCAAGGGGTGGATGCCGGCAGCCGCGTGGGCCCACGGTGCCCGGCCGCAGCCCGGTGAGGGGTTCGGCCGGTGACCGGGCCCGCGCCCGGTGGCGACCGGCGCCCGTCGCGCGCCGGCGGCCGGCGGGTCGAGGGCGGCGGTCCGGCGACGGGGCGTCGCGCGGCCACCGGCAGGCGTGGGCCAGGCGGGCCCCGCGCCGGCGGGCGCGTCGCCGCGGCGGCCCGGCCCGCGCCGGTGACGCCCGACCTGCTCACCGCACGGCGGGTCGCCTGGGAGCTGCTGCGCGCCGTCGCCGCCCGGGACGCGTACGCGAACCTGCTGCTGCCCAGACTCATCCGCGACCGGGGACTGGACACGCGGGATGCCGCGCTGGCCACCGAGCTGGGTTACGGCGCGCTGCGGGCGGAAGGCCAGCTCGACCACGTCATCCGGCTGGCCAGCAACCGACCGCTCGGCCAGATCGAGCAGCCGCTGCTCGACGTCCTTCGCCTCGGCGCCTACCAGCTGCTGCACACCCGGGTCCAGCCCTACGCCGCGGTCAGCGCGACGGTCGCGCTCGCCAAGGAGGCCGTCGCCGAGCGCACCGGCGGTTTCACCAACGCGGTGCTGCGCCGCGTCGCCGAGCGCGCCGCCGGCGACGACCCGCTCGGGCTCGCGGGGCTGGCGCCCGACGACGCACTGGCGATTCGGACCGCGCACCCGCGGTGGGTCCTCGACGTCATCCGCACGGCGCTCGGTGCCGCGGCCGAGGCAGAGCTCACCGCGGCGCTGGAGGCCGATGACGCACGCCCGGCCGTGCACCTCGTCGCCCGCTCGCTCGACCGGGCGGCGCTGGTCGAGGAGGCCACCGCGGCGGGGCTCGAGGCGACCCTCGGAGCGTTGTCTCCGCGTGCGGTCCGGCTGGGCGGCGGAGACCCGGCCCGACTCGCCGCGGTCCGTGCCGGGGCCGCCGCCGTCCAGGACGAGGGCAGCCAGCTGGTCGCGTTGGCCCTGAGCCGCGCCGATGCTCCCGACGGCCCCGTGCTCGACCTGTGCGCCGGCCCGGGCGGCAAGGCGGCGCTGCTCGCGGCGCTGCTGCCGGACACCCCGCTGACCGCGGTGGAGGTGCAGCCGCACCGCGCCACCCTGGTCCGGGAGGCCCTGCAGCACAGTCCTCTTGCCACCGTCGTCGAGGGGGACGCCCGCACCGTCGCCGGCCAGCGGGAGCCGGCGCCCACCCGCGTGCTGGTCGACGCCCCGTGCACCGGCCTCGGGGCGCTGCGCCGCCGCCCTGAGGCGCGTTGGCGGCGCAGCCCGGCCGACGCCGAGGCCCTCGCCCCCCTGCAGCGCGAGCTGCTGACCGCGGCGCTCGACGCGGTGGCCCCCGGTGGTGTCGTGCTCTACGCCACCTGCTCGATGGACCTGCGGGAGACCACCGAGGTGGTCGATGCGGTCCTGGCCGGGCGGGCCGACGTCGATCGCGAGGATGTGCGCCCGCTGCTCGGCGGTGTGCCCGCCCTCGGGCCCGGGCCGGCGGTCCAGCTCTGGCCGCACCGCCAGGGCACGGACGCCATGTTCCTCGCGCTCCTGCGCCGGCGCGCCGCCGCGCCGGCGCTACGGTGACGCCGTGGGTCGACCCGTACCGCTGGTGAGCCGGCGCTACCTCGACCAGGCGCGCGTCACCACCTCCGCCTGTCGCCCCCGCGACTGACCACCCTCGCCCGCCACTCGAGGCGGCGCCGTCCCTGACCCGCGCCCGCGCCCGCGCCCGCGCTGCCGGGCGTCCGCACGTCCCCGTCGAGCAGTCCCACCGAGCACTGGAGCGCACTATGACCACCGAGGCCCCCAACACCGAGCCCGTCCCCGTCGAGCCGCCTGAGGGCGTCGCCGCAGCGGCGGCCTGGTCCTTCGACACCAAGCAGGTGCACGCGGGCGCCGCGCCCGACCCGACCACGGGCGCGCGGGCCACGCCGATCTACCAGACGACGTCCTACGTCTTCCGTGACACCGCGCACGCCGCCGCGCTCTTCGGCCTCGCCGAGCCGGGCAACATCTACTCACGCATCATGAACCCGACCCAGGACGTGCTCGAGCAGCGGGTCGCCTCGCTCGAGGGCGGGATCGCCGCGGTCGCGACCGCCTCTGGCCAGGCGGCGGAGACCTTCGCGCTGCTGACGCTGGCGCAGGCGGGCGACCACATCGTCAGCAGCGCCAGCCTGTACGGCGGGACCTACAACCTGCTCCACTACACGTTCCCGAAGATGGGCATCGAGACCACCTTCGTCGATGACCCCGACGACCTCGAGGAGTGGCGCGCAGCGGCCCGGCCCAACACCCGCGCCTTCTACGCGGAGACGCTCGGCAACCCGCGGGCCAACGTCCTGGACGTGCGCGGGGTCGCCGACGCTGCGCACGCCGCGGGGGTGCCGTTGGTCGTCGACAACACGGTGCCGACGCCCTACCTGCTACGCCCCCTCGAGCACGGCGCCGACATCGTCGTGCACTCGGCGACGAAGTTCCTGGGCGGGCACGGCACCGCGATCGGCGGCGTCGTCGTCGACGGCGGCGCCTTCGACTTCGGCGCCCACCGCGGGCAGCACCCGCAGATGTTCGCCCCCGACCCCAGCTACCACGGCCTGCAGTACTGGGATGCGCTGGGGCACGGGGCTTTCGCGGCGAAGCTGCGGGTGCAGCTGCTCCGCGACATCGGCGCGGCCATCTCCCCGATGACGGCCTTCCTGCTGCTGCAGGGCATCGAGACCCTCTCGCTGCGGATGGACCGGCACGTCGCCAACGCGCAGGCCATCGCCGAGTGGCTGGACGCCCGCGACGAGGTGACCGAGGTGCACTACGCCGGCCTCCCGACCAGCCGGTGGTACGGCAACGCCCAGCGCTACCTGCCGAGGGGTGCCGGTGCCGTCGTGGCCTTCGAGCTGCGCGGCGGCGTCGAGGCGGGCACCCGCTTCGTCGAGTCCCTGGAGCTCTTCAGCCACCTCGCCAACATCGGTGACGTGCGCAGCCTGGTGATCCACCCGGCCAGCACGACGCACAGCCAGCTCACGCCGGCCGAGCAGGCGACCAGCGGGGTCACCCCCGGCCTGGTCCGCCTCTCGGTCGGGATCGAGGGGCTGGCGGACCTCATCGCCGACCTCGACGCGGGCTTCCGGGCCGCCAAGGCCGACCTCGGCTGACCCGCCCGCGCCGCCCAACGGGCGGGACAGGCGGCGCGCCCCTGTCGAGAGGTGACCTCTCGACAGGGGCGCGCAGGTGTGCCAGCCCCGATCGGCCTCAGCCCTACAGCAGCGGGATGAGCCTGGCCACGTCGGGGGTGCCGAGGCCGGTGGTGTAGTCGTACCCGGGCGTCGCCGGGTAGAGACCGTTGGCGCCAGCGACGACGTCGTGGAAGCCGCCTCTCGCACCGCTGCCGTAGAGGCGCGGTCCGGCGAAGCCGAGCGCACCGCGGGCACCGAGGGCGCGCGTCCAGTAGCCGTTCCACGCCGGTGCGCTGGCGCTCGTACCGCCGATCGTCTCGACCCGACCGCCCACGACGACGCTGTACCCCGTCGTCGGGTCTGCGTCGAGGGCCACGTCGGGGACGCCGCGCAGCACGGGGACGGGCGAGGTCTGCCACGGCGGCGTGGTCTCGAAGGCCGACAGACCGCCACCCCCGGCGTACCACGCGACCTCACCGGTGTAGGCGGAGCCGAGCGACGGGGTGCCGAGGACGGTCGTGCCACCCACACCGACGGCGTACGGGGACGAGGCGGGGTACTCAACGCCCGGCACCCCGGCCGGGATGCCGTTGATGCCGACCGCGGCGGTGCAGAAGGAGCCGTTGTCCCCGCTGCTGACGAAGAGCGACTGGCCCTGCGCCGCGGCCTGGGCGAGCACCTGGTCGAGGCTGGTCGTGAAGCCCGTCGCGCCGGCGAGCAGCTCGCACTCACCCGCGGAGAAGGACGCGGTCTGCACGGTGCCCTCGGTGGCCCAGCTGTTGATCGTGGACAGGATGTCGTCGTTGGACAGCGACGCGCCGTCGTAGACGCGCAGCGCCGCTCCTGGTGCCTGACTGGTCGCGTACTGCGTGTCCAGGTCGTACTCGTCGGCACCGGCCACGTCGGCCGAGCCGGGACCGGTGACGCTGACGCTGGCCTGCGGCACGCCGAAGGTCGACTCGAAGGTGCGCAGGTCGGTCAGGACGCCGGTGAGGTCGCCCTCGGCGATGACCCCCACCGTCTGTCCCGCCCCGGTGGCCGCCGCGGGCGCGTCGTAGAAGGCGGAGAGCTCCTTGGGCCCGAAGGTCCGCGGGAAGGTCGCGCGTGGGCGGACGGCGGTGGTGGCCCGGCCGAGGTCGGAGAGGCCGGTGATCCCGACGACGGAGCCGGCGAGCGCGGTCGGCAGCGACGCCGTCGAGGCGATCGAGCGGTAGGTCGTGCCGTCCGCGGCACGGAAGGTGTCGGTGCGGGTGCCCACCGCCCGGTCCAGCGCCGAGGTGCTGCCGGAGACCGACACGAGGGTGCCGCTGGTGCGGTCCACCCGCAGCCCGGCGGAGCGAGCCCACGCTGTCGCCGCGGCCACGGTGGAGGGGCTGGGCAGGTACGTGGCCGCGAGCTGCGCCGGCGTCACCGTCGCGCCGCGCGCGATGAGGGCGTCCATCCCGCGCCGATCACGCAGGGCGAGGGCGAGCGTCGCGTGCTCGGTCCGCACCGGGGCGCCACCGAGGTCGCGGGCACCGGCCAGCCGGACCGGTGCCGCGCCGGCGACGCCGGTCAGCACCTGGCGCAGGGGGATGGCGGCGGTCGTGGCGAGTGCGGGGACGGCAGTCGCGAGCGCGGTGCCGGCGGCCGCGAGGCCGACGAGGAGGACGGGGCGTGGCCTGCGCATGCGGCTGCTCCATGGGGTGCGGTGTGCGGGGCCTCCGAGTGTCTCCCAGGTGGCCCGAGATGACCAGGAGCCCTGGTCCGGACGGGCCACCGACGGACCTGACGCGCTCAGCCCTCGGTTGGGTCAGACCGCCAGCAGCGGAGCGGCCAACCCGGCCAGCAGGGAGTACGAGTGCACCCGTGCGGCAATGTCCCCGACCAGCGCGGTGACCATCAGCTCGTCGGCGTCCGTACGGGCCAGCAGGTCCTCGAGCCCGGCGCGCACCGTCTCCGGTGAGCCCACCACCTGACCGGCCCGCGCCCCCTGCACCACCTCCAGCTCCGCTGAGGTCCAGCGGTGGCCGGCGGCCTGCTCGACGGTGGGCATCGGGCCAGGGCGCCCTTGCCGCAGCCGCAGCATCGACAGCCGGCCCGGCAGCGCGAGGCGCTCCGCCGCCGCGTCGTCATCAGCGACGACCGCTCCGACGCACACCATGACGTGCGGCTCGTCGAGCCCGTCGGAGGCGTGGAAGCGGCTGCGGTAGAGCGCGATCGCTGGCTCGGTGTTGGCTGCGCTGAAGTGGTGGGCGAAGGCGAAGGGCAGCCCGAGCAGACCGGCCACCTGGGCGCTGTACCCGCTCGACCCGAGCAGCCAGACCTCGGGCCGCTCGCCGTGGCCGGGAGTCGCCCGCACGGACTGGTACGCGTGCCCGGCCGGCCAGTCGCCGCTGAAGAAGGTGCGCAGCTCGGCCAGCTGCTGCGGGAAGTCCTCGGCCGACAGCGGGTCCGCGCTCCGCCGCAGCGCGTGTGCGGTCAGCTGGTCGGTGCCGGGCGCCCGGCCGATGCCGAGGTCGACGCGACCTGGGTGCAGCGCTGACAGGGTGCCGAACTGCTCGGCGACGACCAGCGGCGGGTGGTTGGGCAGCATCACCCCTCCGCTGCCGATCCGGATCGACTGCGTCGCAGCGCCGATGGCGGCGAGCAGCACGGCGGGGGCGCTGCTCGCGATGCCCGCCATGTTGTGGTGCTCGGCCACCCAGAAGCGGCGGTAGCCCAGCCGCTCCGCCGCTCGGGCGAGCTCCAGCGTCGCGGCGAGCGCGTCGGCGGGGGTGCTCCCGTCGACGACGGGCGCGAGGTCGAGCACGGAGAGCGGGGTGCCGCTGAGCTGGGCCACGCCAGGTGCAACGGCCGACGACGCGCATGCCTTCCGCGGGCGCCTGCGTCCGTACCGTGATCGGGGTGCGCGACCCGCTGATCGAGCCGAGCATCCTGTCCGCCGACTTCGCCCGGCTGGGGGAGGAGGTGGCCCGGGTCGCACCGGCCACCGACTGGGTGCACGTCGACGTCATGGACGCCCACCTGGTGCCGAACCTCACCATCGGGCTGCCCGTCGTGCAGAGCCTGCGCCGGGCCACCGATGTGCGCCTGGACTGCCATCTGATGGTCACCGACGGCGACCGGTGGGGGCCGCGGTACGCCCAGACCGCCGACAGCGTCACGGTGCACGTGGAGGCGCTGCGTGACGCTCGGGCGACCGCGGGGGCTATCCGGGAGGAGGGGTGCCGCGCCGGCATCGCGGTCGACCGGCAGACCCCGGTCGAGTCGGTGCTCGACGTGCTGGACGCCTTCGACCTGCTGCTGGTCATGACCATCCAGGCCGGCTTCGGCGGCCAGCCGCTGGTCGAGCACCTGCTGGACAAGGTGCGCACCGCCCGGCGCCACCTCGACGGCACGGGCTCCCAGATCTGGCTGCAGGTCGACGGCGGGGTCAACGCCGAGACCATCGCCCGGTGCGCCGAGGCCGGCGCCGACGTCTTCGTCGCCGGCAGCGCGGTCTACGGCGCCCCCGACCCCGCGCTGGCCGTCCGTGACCTGCACGACCTGGCTGCCGCTGCTGCTGCTGCCGCTGCCGCCCGTCCGGTCGAGAGGTGACATCTCGACAGCGGCGCGCCGTCCGCCACGTCGACATCGGCCGCGTCCGGCCGGCTCGCGGCTGAAGTCGACAGCGCCCCGGCGTGTCCGTGTCGAGAGGTCACATCTCGACACGGCCCGGTGAGGGCAGCTCCGCAGCCGCGGTGGCATGATGGTTGCAGCAGCAAGCAGCGTGCTCCGGGGCAGGTGCGACTCCTGACCGGCGGTGACAGTCCGCGACCTGCGGGGCAGCCAGCCCCGTGGCTGACCCGGTGGGATTCCGGGACCGACGGTGACAGTCCGGATGAGAGGGGCGCGCGCCCGCCGCGGCGTGCCCTCGGGCGTGCCGTGAGCGCGCGTGCGTGGTCCTGTGCCGACCCCGGCCGAGCGAGGCGGGAGGCGGGCGGTGGACGTCGGTGCAGCGATGGCCCGTGCCGTCGCGCTCGGCCGCGCGGGCCTCGGCAGTACGAGCCCCAACCCCAGTGTCGGCTGCGTCGTGCTCGACGCGGCCGGCCAGGCCGTCGGCGAGGGGGCGACCCAGCCGCCACCCGGCCGGCACGCCGAGGTGGTCGCGCTGACCCAGGCCGGTACGGCGGCCCTCGGCGGCACGGTCGTGGTCACGCTCGAGCCCTGCGCGCACACCGGCCGCACCGGACCGTGCACGGAGGCGCTGCGGCGCAACGGCATCGCCCGCGTCGTCTTCGCCGAGCCGGACCCCGACCCGCTCGCCACGGGGGGCGCCCAGGCGCTGCGCGACGCGGGCATCATCGCCGAGCGGTCCGGTGCCGCCGCGTACCTGCACCCGTGGCTGAGCGCCACCCGCCTCGGCCGGCCCTACGTCACGTGGAAGTACGCCGCCACCCTCGACGGCCGCAGCGCCGCGCCCGACGGCACCAGTCGCTGGATCACCGGGGAGGCGGCCCGCGCCGAGGTGCACCAGCTGCGCGCGGAGGTCGACGCGGTCGTCGCGGGCAGCGGCACGGTGCTGGCCGACGACCCGCAGCTGACGGCGCGCTCCCCCGACGGCATGCCCCTGGCCCACCAGCCGTTGCGGGTGGTCGTGGACCCTTCGCGTCGCGTGCCCCCGACCGCCCGGGCGCTCGACGCCGCCGGGCCCAGCCTGCTGGTGCACGACCGCGACCCGCGCACCGTGCTGGCGCACCTGCACGACCGGGGCGCTCGTCATGTCCTGCTGGAGGGCGGTCCGACGCTCGCCGGCGGGTGGCTCGAGGCGGGTGTCGTGGACGAGGTGCGCGGCTACGTCGCCCCTGCGTTGCTCGGCGCCGGCGCCGCCGCCGTCGACCTGCCGTCGACGAAGAGCATCGGCGACGCGCTGCGGTTGCTGCTCGTCGACGTGCACCGCATCGGAGACGACGTCCGGATCACCCTGCGCACCGACCGAGGAGACAGCTGATGTTCACCGGCATCGTCGAGGAGCTGGGTCGGGTCGAGGCCCTAGAGCCAAGCGGTGACGGCGTGCTGCTGCGCGTCCACGGCCCGACTGTCACCGCCGACGCGCGCCACGGCGACAGCATCAGCGTCAGCGGTGTCTGCTTGACGGTGGTCGAGCACGCCGACGGCAGCTTCACCGCCGACGTGATGCGGGAGTCGCTGCAGCGCAGCAGCCTGGGCGCGCTCAAGGCCGGTGACCCGGTCAACCTCGAGCGCGCGGTGCGCGTCCAGGACCGGCTCGGTGGCCATGTCGTGCAAGGCCACGTCGACGGCGTCGGGCGCGTCGAGGCGGTGGTGCCGGGGGAGCGCTGGACCGTCGTACGCGTGTCCTTGCCGGTGGGCCTCGCGCGCTACGTGGTCGAGAAGGGCTCCATCACCGTCGACGGGGTCAGCCTCACCGTGAGTGCCGTCGACGCCACGTCCTTCGAGGTCTCGCTCATCCCGACCACGCTCGCGCTGACGACGCTCGGCGCCCGCTCGACCGGCGACCCCGTCAACCTCGAGGTCGACGTCATGGCCAAGCACATCGAGAAGCTGCTCACCAGCGCCGGGAGGCTCCCGTCATGACCGTCCCCACCACCGCCCCCGTGCTCGGCACGATCGAGGACGCGATCGCCGCCATCAAGTCGGGCCGTGCGGTCCTCGTCGTCGACGACGAGGACCGGGAGAACGAGGGCGACCTCATCTTCGCCGCGGAGAAGGCCACCCCCGAGCTGGTCTCCTTCATGGTCAGGCACACGTCGGGCTACATCTGCGTCGCGCTGACCGAGGCCGACTGCGACCGCCTCGAGCTCCCGCCGATGGTGCTCAGCAACCAGGACAAGCGCGGGACGGCGTACGCGGTGACCGTCGACGCGCGGGTCGGCGTCACCACCGGCATCAGCGGCACCGACCGGGCGCGGACGATCTCGCTGCTCGCGTCGCCGGACGCCGACGCGACCGACCTCTCCCGCCCGGGACACGTGGTGCCGCTGCGCGCTCGCGCCGGCGGCGTGCTGCGCCGCGCGGGGCACACCGAGGCGGCCGTCGACCTCGCCAGGGCCGCGGGCCTGCACCCGGCCGGCGCGCTGTGCGAGGTGGTCAGCGCCCGCGACCCGGGGGCGATGGCGCGGCTGCCCGAGCTGGCCGACTTCGCCGCCGAGCACGAGCTCGTCCTCATCTCCATCGCCGACCTCATCGGCTGGCGGCGGCGCACCGAGAAGCAGGTCGCGCGCATCGCCGAGGCCAGCATCCCGACCGCGCACGGCGTCTTCACCGCCGTCGGTTTCCAGTCGCTCCTCGACGGCCACGACCACGTCGCCCTCGTGCGGGGCGACCTCGGCGACGGCGAGGACGTGCTGGTGCGCATGCACTCGGAGTGCCTCACCGGCGACGTCTTCGGCTCCCGCCGTTGCGACTGCGGCACCCAGCTCGACGCCTCGCTCGCCGCCGTGGCCGACGCCGGCCGCGGGGTCGTGCTCTACATCAGAGGGCATGAGGGGCGCGGCATCGGTCTGATGCACAAGCTGCAGGCGTACCAGCTGCAGGAGAAGGGCTTCGACACGGTCGACGCCAACCTTGAGCTGGGTCTGGTCGCCGACGCGCGCGACTACGGCGTCGGAGCGCAGATCCTCGTCGACCTCGGCGTGCGCTCCATGCGCCTGCTCACCAACAACCCCGACAAGCGCGCGGGCCTGGAGGGGTACGGCCTGGCCATCGTCGACCGGGTGTCCCTGCCCGTGCACGCCACCCCGGAGAACCTCACCTACCTGCGCACCAAGCGCGACCGGATGGGCCACGACCTGCCCGGTCTGCCCGAGGCCGACGAGCTGCTCACCGGCGCCGACGCGGCGGAGTAGCCCGGGGCGGTCTGGCAGGATGCGGGGGTGGCGGGCAGCGGCGCACCGGAGCCGGTGACGGTCGAGGGCAGCGGGCTGCGGGTCGCCGTCGTCGCGACCCGGTGGCACGCCGAGGTCACCGATGCGCTGCTGGCCGGCGCGCTGCGGGCGCTCGCGGCAGCGCACGTGCGCGAGCCCAGCGTGGTCCGTGTCCCCGGCGCCTTCGAGCTGCCCGTCGTCGTCGCGCAGATGGCCGTGTCCCACGACGCCGTCGTCGCCCTCGGCCTCGTCGTGCGCGGCGGCACGCCTCACTTCGAGTTCGTCTGCGATGCAGCCACCGCCGGCCTCACCCGGGTGGCCATCGACACGGGTACGCCGGTCGGCTTCGGCCTGCTGACCTGCGACACGTTGGCGCAGGCCATCGACCGCTCGGGGCTCCAGGGCAGCCGCGAGGACAAGGGCGCCGAGGCGGCCCTCGCCGCGGTGGAGACCGCCGGCGTCCTCCGCGGTCTGCGCGCCCCCCGCCCCAGCGCGGGCTTCACCGTCCGCTAGCCGCGCCACCCGACTCGCCAGGAGACGCCCCCGTGCTGAGCATCGTGCTGCCCAAGGGCAGCCTCGAGGAGCAGGTCCTCGACCTGATGGCCGCCGCCGACCTCAGGGTCGTCCGCGGGGGGTCGCGTGATTACCACGCGACCGTCGACGACCCGCGCATCGACCGGGTGCGCTTCCTGCGGCCGCAGGAGATCCCGGTCTACGTCGAGCAGGGCATCTTCGACCTCGGCTTCGCCGGCCGTGACTGGGTGACCGAGACCGGCGCCGACGTGGTGAGCCTCGGCGAGCTCGGTGGCGGGCGGGCCACCGACAATCCCGTGCACGTGGTGCTCGCCGTGCCGCGGGAGTCGCCGTGGGAGCGGGTCGAGGACCTCCCCGAGGGCGTGCGCATCTCCACCGAGCTGCCGGCGACGACCCGCCGCTTCCTCGACGAGCACGGCGTCAAGGCGCGCGTCTTCACCAGCCATGGCGCCACCGAGGCCAAGGTCCCGGACATCGTCGACGCGATCGTCGACCTCACCGAGACCGGCTCCTCGCTGCGCAAGGCCGGCCTCAAGATCATCGGCACGCTGCTCAGCTCCCGCACCGAGCTCCTGGCCAACCGGGTGTCGTACGACGATCCGGACAAGCGGGGCGCCATGGAGGACATCGCGCTGCTGCTGCGCGGGGCGATGACCGCCCGCGGGCAGGTGCTGCTCAAGCTCAACGTCGCGGCGGACCACCTCGACGCCGTGCTGGCGGTGCTCCCCTCGCTGGGCTCGCCCACGGTGATGCCGTTGGCCGACCCGGCCCGGCGCGCGGTCGAGTCGGTGGTGCCCAAGCAGGGGGTCAACCGCCTGCTCCCGGCACTGCGCGCGGCGGGAGCCCGCGACCTGCTCGAGCTGCCGATCAGCAAGATCATCCCTTGAGGGCGGGCACGGCCTCCGCGGGGGCCGTGCTCGCCGGTGTGCTGATCACCACCCAGTCCAGGGTCAACGCCTCGCTGGCCCCGCGGCTCGGCCCGCATTCGGCCGTGCCGACCGGCGCGGTAACCTTCACGGTCGGCCTGCTGGCCCTGCTCGCCACCTCCGTGGCGACCGGGGCGCTGCGGCGCGGCCTGCGCGCCCTGCGTGGGCGCCCGCGGCGGCCGTGGTGGTTCGCCGGCGGGGTGGGCGGGGCGTGCCTCGTGGGGAGCCAGGCCTACACCGTCCCGCTGGCCGGGGTGGCACTGGTCACCGTGTGCATCGTCGCGGGTCAGCTCGCCGGCGGCCTCGCCGTCGACCGGGTCGGCCTGTCGCCCTCCGGGCACCACGCGCTCACCCGAGCCCGCCTCGGCGCGGCGCTCCTGGCCGCTGTCGGCCTGGTGGTGGCCGCCGCAGGGGCCGGCCGCGGCGCGACTGTGCTGGTGGTCCTGCTCTCGCTCGGCGCCGGCGCGGCGGTGGCGGTGCAGCAGGCGGCCAACGGCCACGTCGGCGTGGCCTCCGGGGAGCCGCTGCTCGCGGGGCTCTCCAGCTTCGCCGGGGGCTTCGTGCTCCTCGGGGTCTCCACCGCGGTGCTGCTCGCCGCCGGGGTCGTCGGCCCCGTGCACGGACCCGGCTGGTCGCACGCGTGGCTGCTGCTCGGGGGGCTCTTCGGGTCGTCCTACCTCGTGCTGTCGGCGCTGGTGGTGCGCCGCCTCGGGCTCTTCCGGCTCTCCCTCGCCCTGACCGTGGGTCAGCTCGGCGCCGGCGTGCTCTACGACGCGGTGATCCCGACCGCCGAGCCGCTGCGTGGCACCACCGTCGCCGCCGTCGTGCTCGCCGTCGCCGCCGCGGCGGTGAGTGGCCTGGGCCACCGAGCGCCGTCGCCTGCGTCAGGGTGACGGGACCAGCGCGCACCACGTCGCCATGTGCAGCAGCACCGTCGGCGCGCCACGACGGTGCGCCTCCTCCTCGGCCAGCGCGAGGACCGCGGCCAGCCGCGCGTCGCGCTCACCGGTCGGCAGGGTCGACACGGCCGAGTGCGTCGAGTGGGTGCCTCGTACGTGCTGGGGCGTCAGCTCCCACCCCCAGCGCACGATCGTGACCTCCACGCGGCTCAGGTCGACGCCGGGCACCATGGCCTCGATGGTCAGGTCGTCGGCGGCCACCGATCCACCGTCCGGGTCGAGCGCGTCGAGTGCCCGCTCCCACTCCTCGAGCGGCTCGTGCGTGTGCCAGGCCAGCCCGAGGGTGCCGCCAGGGCGGAGCACGCGCCGCACCTCGGCGCCGGTGGCCACGGGGTCGAACCAGTGCCACGCCTGCCCCACGACGACGGCGTCGACGTCCGCGTCCGGCAGGGGGACCAGCTCGGCGGCACCGGGCACGGGGTGGGCCGCGGGCACGTCCCGCGTGAGGACGGCCAGCATCTCGGCGTCCGGCTCCACGGCGACGACCTCGAGGCCCCGCTGCACCAGCGCCGCGGTCATCTTCCCGGTGCCCGCACCGAGGTCGAGGACACGCCGGGCGGCGGCTGGGAGCACCGCGTCGAGGACCGCCGCCGGGTAGCCAGGGCGCCAGCGCGCGTACCCCTCGGCGACCGCGCCGAAGGAGCGGGCCCGCACCCCGTCGGCCACGCTCACGCCCCGCTCAGCTGGGCCAGCACGAGGTCCGCCACCCGATCGGGAGCCTGCTCGGGCAGCCAGTGCCCGAGCCCCTCGAGCACCTCCAACCGGTACGGCCCGCGCACGTGCGCCGCCGAGCCCTCGACAGCGGCGCGGCCGACCGCACTGTCGGCGTCGCCCCAGACCAGCACCGTCGGCACGTCGACCGGGCCAGGGCCGCGCCCGCCGAGCGGCGCCGCGCGGTACCACCGCAGCGCCCCCGTCGCGGCGCCAGGAGCTCGCAGGCCGGCGACATCCCTGGCCGCGAGCGCGGGCTCCTGCCCGCTGCTCACCAGCCAGCCCTCCAGGAGTCGCGCGGCCACCAGCTCGGAGAGGACCGGCACCTGGAAGGCAGCGATGTACCAGCTGCGCCGCAGCTGGTCCGGGCTCCGCAGCGCGTGGAGGAAGGCGCGCGGGTGCGGGACCGAGACTGCGGTCAGCGAGCGCACGCGCTCGGGCGCCCTCGCGGTCAGCGCCCAGCCGACCGCCGCGCCCCAGTCGTGCCCGACGACGTGGGCGGAGGCCAGCCCCGCCGCGTCGAGCAGCGCCAGCACGTCGCCGCTCAGGTGCTCGAGCGTGTAGTCGGCGACCCCCGCGGCACGGGCGCCGGGGGAGTAGCCGCGCTGGTCGGGCGCGAGCGTGCGCACCTCCCGCGCGTGCAGCAGCGGCGCCGTCCGGTCCCAGCTGCTCGCGCGCTGCGGGAACCCGTGCAGCAGCACCACCGGCTCACCGTCCACCGGGCCGCGGTCCTGCACGTCGAAGGTCAGGCCCTCGTTGTCGAAGGAGGTCAGCGCCACTCCCGCATCCTGGCGTGCTCGCACCCCGCCGCCACTAGAGCAGCTCCTCGTCCAGCGGGTACGACGGCCACGCCCCTGCCCGGGTGATCGAGATCGTCGCCGCCCGCACCGCGTCCCGCAGCGCGTCGACGAGGTCGGCGCCGGCGGCCAGCCGGGCGGCGAGCACCCCGGTGAGGCAGTCACCCGCCCCGGTCGCGTCGACCGGAGCGCCGACGTGCGCGGCGGTGACCGTGGTGCTGCCGGAGGCGTCGCAGACGGCGGCGCCGCGGGCGCCCGCCGTCACCACGACCGAGCGCGGCCCCTTCGCGTGCAGGGCCACGGCGGCACCCTCGGCGTCGTCGACCGGTGCTCCGAGCAGCACTGCAGCCTCGTGCTCGTTGACCACCAGCGGGTCGAGGCGCAAGAGCAGCCCGAGCGGCACCTGGCGGGCCGGGGAGAGCGTGAGCAGGGCCCGGGCGCCGGCGTCGGTCGCCGCCCGCACCACCTCCTCGACGACGGCCAGCGGCACCTCGAGCTGGCTGGCGAGCACGTCACCGGGGCCGAGCCCGCCCGCCTCGGCGGCAGCCGTGCGTGGGTCGACCAGCGCGTTGGCGCCGGCGATGATGACGATGGAGCTCTCGCCGTCCGGGGTCACCGTGACCAGGGCGCTGCCGGTCGCTGCTCCGGCCAGTGCCGCGACGGCGGAGACGTCGACGCTCTCGTCGCGCAGCGCCGCCAGCAGCCCGTCGCCGGCCGGGTCGGCCCCGACCGCGCCCACCAGCGTCGTGGGCGCCCCGGCGCGGGCAGCGGCCACCGCCGTGTTGGCGCCCTTGCCGCCGGGCAGCGTGCTGGCGCCCCTGGCCGCGATGGTCTCGCCTGCCTCAGCCCGACGGTCGACCCGCACGAGGAGGTCGACGTTCAGCGACCCGACTACTACCACCCGACCCACCCGGGGAGTGTCGCAGCGGCGCCGGGGCCAGCAGCCCACCGGAGCGGGGCTGGCGCGACACCTGCGCGCAACACGGCGGGCGCAGGCTGACGACGTGCTGCTGCGCTCCGCGTCGACGGACCTGCTGCCCGGCAACGAGGCGCCGGCGCTGCGGGCCGGGTGGCACCCGGTGGCCGCCGCTGGTGAGGTGGGGCAGGCGCCGCTCACCGTCCTGCTGCAGGGGCGGCGCCACCTGCTCGCGCGCGGCGCGGACGGCCGGGTGCGCTGCAGCGGCGTCCGGGTGCAGCAGCGGCACGGCCTGGTGTGGCTCGCCCCCACGGACCCCGATCTCCAGGCGCTCGAGCTGCCCGAGGCGACCGACCCCGCCTGGTGCGGCGGCTGGCTCGGCCCCTTGCGGGTCGGCGCGCCGGCGAGCGCCGTCCTGGCCGCCCAGCTCGCCGGTCCCGGCGACGGCGACCTGCTGCTGAGCCCGACCGGTCTGCGGGTGTCCTGGGTCGAGCCCTTCGACGCCCACGACGACCCCGGTGTGGCCCTGGGACTGCGCCCGCGGTCGCAGACACGGCGGGTCGCGGTGACCGTCGGGCTGCCCCTGCAGGTGGTCGTCCGGGTCTCGCACGGCGACGGCGGCGGCCGGACCACCCTGTGCTATGCCCTGCAGGCGGAGGGTGCGGCGACGACCCGGGTGCGGGTGCTGGTGCTGCGGCGCGACCCCGAGGGCTTCCCTGGGTACGCCGCCGATGGCCTGGCCGCGGCGCTGGTCGCCGAGCGGCGGCTGCTGGTCGAGCAGCTGGCCGGGCTCGACCAGCGTGACGGACCGCCGGCTGGGGGGGCGGCGCTGCTGGCGCTCGGGCGGCTCTTCGGGGGATCTGGCGACGGGTCGGCGCCGAAGGACTGAGGTGACCTCGCGCCGGCTGCCCGTCCTGGTGCTCGTGGCGCTCGTCGGGGTCGCTGCGTGCGGCGCCGGCCAGGCGCCGCATGACGCGGCCGACGGCGACTTCGTGCGCCACATGCTCGTCCACCACACCAGGGCGCTCGCCCTCGGCCGACTGGCCGCCCTCCGCGGGAGCGACCCGCGGGTCCAGGTCTTCGGCCGCCGCATCCTCACCGAGCAGACCCCGGAGCACGACCGCCTGAGCGGGTGGGTGGGCACGCTCGGGCTCTCCCCGGCGCCGGCGGTCGACGCGGCGCACGCGGCTGGTTACGTCACCGACGCCCAGGTCGCCGCACTGCAGCGGCTGACGGGGGCGGCCTTCGACCGCCAGGTGCTGCTCCTGTCGGCCTCGAGCGAGCAGGGCGCCGTCGCGATGGCGCGGACCGAGCTGGCCGACGGCCGGTACGCCCCGGCCCGCGCGCTGGCCACCTCGATCTCCGGGGCGCCCCGGACCGAGATCCCGCAGGTGCGCGCGCTGGCCGCGCAGGTGTGACCGCCGGTCAGGGGCCGCCGGTGAGCCGGTGAGGGCCGCCGCCCACCACCCTGGGCCACCCGTACCGCTCGCCGTCCCTGCGCCGTCGTCCCCGCGCCGCCGGTTCTACCGTCAGCGCGTGCCCGCCGACCGGACCGCCACCCTGCCCGACGGCCTGACCGTCAGCTACCGGGACACCGGGGGAGCCGGGCCGGCGCTCGTCTTCAGCCACGGCTTCATGCTCGACTCGGACATGTTCGAGGCGCAGCTGGCGCACTTCGCGCCACAGTGGCGCTGCATCGCCTGGGACGAGCGGGGGCACGGCGCCACCGGTGGTGCGCAGGCCCCCTTCACGTACTGGGACAGCGCGCGCGACCTGCTGGCCCTGCTCGACCAGCTCGGTGTCCAGCGCGCGGTCCTGGTCGGGATGAGCCAGGGGGGCTTCCTCTCGCTGCGGGCTGCGCTGCTCGCTCCCGAGCGGGTCAGGGCGCTGGTGCTGATCGACAGCCAGGCCGGTGCCGAGGTGCCGGAGATGGTGGAGGGGTACCGCGCGATGGCCGAGCGGTGGGTGACCCACGGGCCGACAGAGGAGCTCGCGCGGGCCGCCGGCTCGGTCATCCTGGCGCCCGAGGACCTCGAGGTCTGGGTGGCCAAGTGGGTGGCCCAGCCGCGTGACCGGCTCCAGGAGCCCTTCGCCACGCTGGTGGGCCGCGATGACCTGACCGACCGGCTCGCCGAGATCTCCGTGCCCTCCCTGGTCGTGCACGGCAGCGCCGACCTCGCCATCCCGCTGCAGCGGGCGAGCGAGCTCGCGGCCGGCCTGCCCGGGTGCGCCGGCGTGCACGTCGTGGAGGGTGGTGCGCACGCGAGCAACGTCACGGACCCGGCGGAGGTCAACGCGGTCGTCGAGGCCTTCCTGGCCGGTCTCGGCGGGTGAGCGCGCCGACGCGCCGCATCCCCCAGGGCAGCGGCGACGACGGCCGGGCGGACCCCAGGCTGTCGAGCGCCTTGGCCGGCGGCAGCCGCACCGAGGTCTGCGCCGCGCTGGTCGACGCGCGGGTGCTCGTCCCGGTCACCGCGGTGCTGACGGCCCGAGCCGAGCGGGGTGGTGACAACGGGAGCGAGAGCCGGCTGGTGCTGCTGCAGGGCGTCGGCGGTGCCCCAGCGCTCCCCGTCTTCAGCAGTGTCGAGACGATGACTGCCTGGCGCCGTGACCTGCGCCCCGTACGCGGGGTGGGTCGCGACGTGGCCGCGGAGGCGGTCGAGCGGGGCCTGCCCGCGCTCGTGCTCGACGTCGCCGGTCCGCACCCGGTGACGGTGGCGGGGGCTGCGCTCCGGTCCTTGGCCGAGGGGTGGGTGGACGCGGGCGCCGGGGTCAGCACGCGCACCGCGCGCGTCCGCACCCGCCCTGGCTCCCAGGGTGTGCCGTCGGCCAGCGCCTTCGGTCCCGAGGTGCTCGACACGGTCGCGCTGGAGGTCACCGAGGACAACGGCGAGACGTGGCGGCCGGTGCTCGGCCTCGTGCTCGCCCCTGGCGCAGGTCCGGCGGACGCGGCCCGGGCCGCCGGGCGCCTCGGCACCGCGGTCGAGGTGCTCCCGCTGGCCCGCCGGGTGAGGTACCCACATCCGCCGTGATCAGCGGCCGCTGGCCCCCCGCGCCACCGCGCCGGTGAGCGCTTCGCCGGGGCCCTCGCCCGGGGCGTCCGGCCACGGGGAGGCCTCCCGGAAGGCCAGCTGCAGCGAGCGCAGCCCGTCTCGCACCGGCGCCGCGTGCAGCCCGAGGTCACCGCGCGCAGCAGTGACGAGCCCGGCCAGCGCGGTGATCAGCACCCGGGCCTGGTCGAGGTCCACCTGGGGCTCCGCGACGTCGGCGAGGCCCAGCTGCTCGGCGGCTGCGCTCATCAGCAGGACCGCGGCGCGGGTCACGACCTCGACGGCAGGGATGGCGGCCAGCTCACGCACCGGTGGCCCGGCGGCGGACCGGTCCTCGTACGGGAAGTCCGGGTCGGCCATGGCTGTTATCCTTCCAGACCGACCACGCCACGACTCCGCTGATCCGGCGTCGCGGCACCCAAGCGGGACCCAGCGACCCGGCCGAGCACGCTCTCCGAGCGGTCTCCCGGTCCGCGGTGGCCCCCACCCGCCGTCTCCGGCGTCGGGTCCCGGTCTCGCCCGGGCCGCCTCGCGCCACCCGGGTGGGCTCCCGCGTGGCGGTCACCGGCGGGTGAGCCCGTTCGCCCGCCGGGAGCATCCGACCGCCCGCCGTGACAGGAGACCCGCATCAGCGTCGAACCCCGCATCAACGACCGCATCCGTGTGCCCGAGGTCCGCCTCGTCGGCGCGGACGGCGAGCAGATCGGCATCGTCAACCTGCAGGACGCGCTCCGGCGCGCGCAGGAGGCCGACCTGGACCTCGTCGAGGTAGCCGCGTCCGCCCGCCCGCCGGTCTGCAAGATCATGGACTACGGCAAGTTCAAGTATGAGTCCGCCCAGAAGGCCCGCGAAGCGCGCAAGAACCAGCAGCTGACCATCATCAAAGAGATGAAGCTCCGCCCCAAGATCGACCCGCACGACTACGAGACGAAGAAGGGCCACGTCGTCCGCTTCCTCAAGGCCGGTGACAAGGTCAAGCTGACGATCATGTTCCGCGGCCGTGAGCAGTCGCGGCCCGAGCTGGGCTACCGGCTGCTGCAGCGCCTCGCCGGCGACATCGAGGAGCTCGGGTACGTCGAGAGCGCACCCAAGCAGGACGGCCGCAACATGATCATGGTGGTGGCGCCGCACAAGACGCCGCCGAAGACCACGCGCAACGAGGCACCCGCCCCGACCACGGCGACCGTCACCGCAGCGGACCTGCCGGCCGAGCCCGTCACCGTCGCGGCGACGCCCGCGAGCGCCGCTCCCGCACCACCAGCCGCCGCCAGCCCGCTGGCCTGATCGCGAAGGTCAGCCCGCCCGCCCCCGACCAGCTCCCCACCAGTGAGGACGCCATGCCGAAGAACAAGACCCATTCCGGGGCCAAGAAGCGCTTCAAGCTCACCGGTACCGGCAAGATCCGCCACGCGCGGGCCAACCGCTACCACCTTGCCGAGCACAAGTCGAGCACTCGGATGCGCCGCCTGGAGGGCACCGCCGAGCTCGCTCCGGCCGACCGCAAGGCGGTCCGCCGGATGCTCGGCATCTGAGGCACCGCTCGGCACCGCCGGCAGCACCAGGCGCGTCCGCGCCGCACCCCGCACCTGAGCACGACCTGACGGAAGGACTCCACCGGTGGCACGCGTCACGCGGGCGGTCAACGCCCACAAGAAGCGTCGTACGACCCTCGAGCTGGCCAGCGGCTACCGCGGCCAGCGCTCCCGCCTCTACCGCAAGGCGAAGGAGCAGGTCCTCCACTCGATGACCTACTCCTACCGCGACCGCAAGGCGCGCAAGGGAGATTTCCGCCAGCTGTGGATCCAGCGCATCAACGCCGCGGCCCGGCAGAACGGCATGACCTACAACCGCCTCATCCAGGGGCTCAAGCTGGCCGGCATCGAGCTCGACCGCAAGATGCTCGCAGACCTGGCCGTCACCGACCCGATCGCCTTCAGCGCGGTCGTCGCCCAGGCCAGGGCGGCGCTGCCCACCGCCGCCGTGCCGACCGCCTGAGGGGCCAGCGCCTGAGCACCAACAGGGGCTGGAGGAGCACCGTGCTCGGCCCACGGGCCGCGCCGGTCGTGGCCGCCCGGTCGCTCGACCGTCCCGCAGGGCGTCGAGCGGCCGGGCGGTTCCTCGTCGAGGGGCCGCAGGCGGTCCGCGAGGCGCTCGCCGCCGGTGCCCTCCTGGAGCTGCTCGCCACGCCGGCTGCGGTCGCCCGCCACGGTGACCTGGCGTCGGCGGCGCCGAGGCTGCACCTCGTGGCGGAAGCCGCCCTCGCCCTCGTCGCCGACACCCGCACACCGCAGGGGCTCGTCGGCACCGCAGCGCTCCCCAGCACCACACCCGCAGCCGCTCTGCCGGCCGCCCCGCGCCTGGTCACCGTCCTGGCGGGGGTGACCGACCCCGGCAACCTCGGGACGATAGTGCGGGTGTCCGACGCGGTCGGCGCCCACGCCGTGCTCGTGGCACCCGGCGGCGCCGCCGCAGCCGACCCGTGGGGGGCCAAGGCGGTCCGGTCGAGTGCGGGGAGCATCTTCCACCTGCCGGTTGCCGTCGCTGCGCCGGGGGAGGACCTGACGGTGCTGCTGCACAGCCGCGGTCTGCGCATCGTCGCGGCCGACGCCCGAGGGCACTCGCTGCACGCGCCGGGCACCGAGCGCGACTTGGCGGCGCCGACCGCCTGGGTCTTCGGCGGCGAGGCGCACGGAGTGCCGGCCGGCTGGCTCGACGTGGCCGACGCGGTGGTCGCCGTACCGCTGGCTGGACGGGCCGAGTCGCTCAACGTCGCCGCCGCCGCAGCCGTGTGCCTGTACGCGAGCCTGCGCTGGCAGAATGCCGACCGCGCGGGCACCCCCGACCGTTGAGGCGGGTGGAGTGCCAGGCAGGCGGTGGAGTGCTGAGGGCGGTGGAGTGCTGAGGGGAGTGGAGTGCTGAGGGAGGGGGTGGAGTGCTCCGCGAGGAGCCGCGGGGAAGGAGGAGGTGGCCGGATGTCGGTGATCGGTGCGTCACCCGACCTCCACCCGCAGCCCCCAGCGGTCGACAACAGCCAGGTGAGCCCCGCCGTCAGCGTCTACGACGAGCTGCCCGACGGGCTCCTCCTGGCCGATGCCGCCGGGTGTGTCCAGCTGCTGAACTCCCCCGGTGCCCATCTCCTCGGCCTCGACGCCGACGGCGCCACAGCGGCCGTGGGGCGCCCGCTGGCCGAGGTCATGCCCCTGCACACCGATGCCGGCGACGACTGGTGGCGCTGCCTCGCTCCCGCCGCGGCGCTCCCCACCTCCCGTCGTTCACCAGAACGCCTGCTCACCCTCGCCGCCACCTCCGCGTCCCCCTCCCGAGGTCTGTCGGTCACGGTGCGGTGGACCCGGGAGCAGGGGCGCGTCGTCCGCACCGCGGTGGGCTTCCGGGACACCGCGGGACGCGACCGGCTCGAGCGTGGCAAGGCCGACCTGGTCTCCACCGTCGCGCACGAGCTCCGGTCGCCGCTGACCAGCGTCAAGGGCTTCACGGCGACCCTGCTGGCGAAGTGGGACCGGTTCACCGACGAGCAGAAGAAGCTGATGCTCGGGACGGTCAACGCCGACGCCGACCGGGTCACCAGGCTGCTCTCCGAGCTGCTCGACGTCAGCCGGATCGACGCCGGCCGCCTGGAGGTCAGGCGGCAGGTGGTGGACGTGGGCGCAGCGGTCCGCAAGGCCGTCTCCGGGCGCGTCGCCAGCGGGGAGCCCGGAGACCGCTTCGCCGTCGAGCTGGTCGACGGCCTGCCCGAGATGTGGCTGGACCCCGACAAGGTGGACCAGGTGGTCGGCAACCTGGTGGAGAACGCCGTGCGCCACGGGGGCGGCACCGTGCACGTGTCGGTGCGCCCGCGCGCTGACGGCACGCCCGGCGCCGAGGTCACCGTGGCCGACGAGGGAGACGGCATCCCCGAGGAGTCGCTGGCGCGAGTCTTCGCGAAGTTCTGGCGGGGCGGGGACCGGCGGGGCGGTACGGGGCTCGGCCTCTACATCGTCAAGGGGCTCACCGAGGTCCAGGGCGGCAGCGTCCGCGCCGGTCGCTCAGCTACGTACGGCGGGGCCGAGCTGACCGTGCTGCTCCCGGCCGGGGCGGCCCCGTACGAGCTCTAGCCCCGTCGCGGGGTGTCCCCGTAGCCGGCGCGAGCCCGCCGCTCACTCGTGTGTGTGCCCCGCGAAGTCTGTCCGCAGCTCCGCCAGCGCGTCGATGACGATGTCGACCTTCCGGTCGATCCGGTCGACCTGGGTTCGCGTCTCGGCGGCGCCCACGCGCAGCTCGGCGATGCTCGCGCGCGTCTCGGCGAAGCCGACACGCAGCTCGGTGCCTTGGGCGGTGATCGCCTCGCGCAGCTCGGTGCCTTGGGCGGTGATCACCACGCGCAGCTCGGTGGCCTGCGCAGCTGTCGCCTCGCGCAGCTCGGTGCCCTGGGCGGTGATCGCCTCGCGTAGCTCGGTGCCCTGCGCAGCTGTCGCCTCGCGCAGCTCGGTGCTCTGGGCGGTGATCGCCTCGCGTAGCTCGGTGCCTTGGGCGGTGATCGCCTCGCGCAGCTCGGTGCCCTGCGCAGCTGTCGTCTCGCGTAGCTGCGTGAAGCCGGTGCGCGTCTCGGCGGCCAACGTGTCGAAGTCCATGTGGCCGATTGTGCGGCGACCGACGTCCCGACGCGAACCGCCGTCCACAGGGCAGCGTGGACATCCCGGTCGGGCGCGGTGCCGGCTCTCACTAGGGTCGCGTGTCGTGCCCGGCGAATACGACCCCGTGCAGAAGGCCCCACTCGACGGTGCCGCGCTGACGAGCGCTCTGCTCGACGCCCTCGCCGCTCTCGCCGCCGCCGACGACCTCGACGCCCTCGCGGCTGCCCGCGCCGCCCACCTCACCGGCCGCGGCGCTCCCGTGCTGGTCGCGCAGCGCGAGCTCGGCGCTCTGCCGCCGCAGGCGCGCAAGGACGCGGGCCGGCGGGTCAACGAGCTGCGCCAGCGCCTTGCGGCTGCCTACGACGAGCGTCTCGCCGTGCTCGAGGCCACGCAGGACGCCGCCGTGCTCGTCGAGGAGGCGGTGGACGTGACGCTGCCCGTCGGCGCTGGCCGCCCGCAGGGCGCCCGCCACCCGTTGACGTTGATCCAGGAGCAGGTGGCCGACGTCTTCACCGGATGGGGCTGGGAGGTCGCGGAGGGGCCCGAGGTCGAGGCGGAGTGGTTCAACTTCGATGCGCTGTCGATCGGACCGGACCACCCCGCCCGGGCGGAGCAGGACACGCTCTACCTCGCACCCGCGGGCTCGGGCGTCGTCCTGCGCACGCAGACGAGCCCCGTGCAGATCCGCACCCTGCTGACCCGCCCGCTCCCCGTCTACGTCGCCTGCCCCGGCCGGGTCTTCCGCGCCGACACGATGGACGCGACGCATCTGCCGGTCTTCAGCCAGGTGGAGGGGCTGGTGGTCGACGAGGGCACCACCATGGCCCACCTGAAGGGCACGCTCGACGCGCTGGCAGCGGCGATGTTCGGCCCGGGGGCGGTCACGCGGCTGCGCCCGTCGTACTTCCCCTTCGTCGAGCCGGGTGCCGAGGTCGACTACCGCTGCTACGTCTGCGGGGGCAGCGGCCAGGTCGAGGGGGGGCGGCGCTGCCCGACCTGCCGTGGTGAGGGCTGGATCGAGTGGGGCGGTTGCGGGATGGTGACGCCCGCCGTGCTGCGCAGCTGCGGCGTGGTCCCGGCCGAGGACGGCGGCCGGTGGAGCGGGTTCGCCTTCGGTATGGGGCTGGAGCGCACCGTCATGGCGCGGGCCGGCATCGGCGACATCCGCGACCTGGTCGAGGGCGACGTCCGGCTCGCGCTCGCGCTCGGCGGAGCGGGCCGGTGAAGGTCCCGCTGTCCTGGCTGGTCGAGCTGCTTCCCGCCGCCGCTGACGTCGCCGTCGAGCGGCTCGCCGTCCTGCTCACCGACGCCGGCCTGGCGGTCGAGGGGGTGGAGCACGTCGGTCGTGACCTCGACGGCGTGGTCGTCGCCCGGGTGCTCGACGTGGAGGAGCTGACCGGCTTCAAGAAGGCCATCAGCTACGTGCACGCCGACACCGGCGAGGCCGACCCGCGGGGCATTGTCTGTGGCGCCCGCAACTTCCGCGCGGGGGACACCGTGCTGGCTGCTCTGCCCGGTGCCGTCCTGCCCGGCGGCTTCGCCATCGCGGCCCGGGAGACCTACGGCCGCACCAGTGACGGGATGCTGTGCTCGGCGCGCGAGCTCGGCCTCGGCGACGACGCCGAGGGCATCCTCGTGCTGCCCGGCGGCCTGGTGGTCGGCACCCCCGCCGCCGCTCTGGTGGCCGACACGGTCCTCGACGTCGCCGTCGGCGCAGACCGTGGCTACGCGCTGTCCCTGCGCGGCCTGGCCCGCGAGCTGGCCACCGCTCTCGGGGTCGGGTACGACGACCCAGGCGCCGGCGCCACGCCCGCACTCACCGGTGGTCTCCGGGTGCGCATCGACGACACTGCCGGGTGCACGCGCTACGTCGCGCGCACCGCCGCCGGCATCGACCCGGTCGCCGAGACGCCGCTGGCGCTGCGCCGACGTCTGGCGCTGGCGGGGATGCGCTCGATCTCGCCGGCGGTGGACGTCACGAACCTCGTGCTGCTCGGGCTCGGCCAGCCGTTGCACGCCTTCGACCTCGGCCGGCTCAGCGGCGGCCTCGTCGTGCGCCGCGCGGCCGCAGGGGAGCGGCTGGTGACCCTGGACGGCGTCGATCGCGCCCTGCACCCCGCGGACCTCGTGGTGGCCGACGACAGCGGCCCGGTGGCGCTGGCCGGGGTGATGGGAGGCCGCTCGACCGAGGTGACCAGGCAGACGAGCGCGGTGCTCCTCGAGGCGGCGTGCTTCGACCCCGTGTCGGTCACCCGCACCGTCGCCCGCCACGGGCTCGGGTCCGAGGCGGCCCGCCGCTTCGAGCGCGGCGTCGACCCCGGGCTCGCGCCGGCCGCGGCCGCGGTCGCGCTCGCGCTGCTGCACGACCTCACGGGGGCCACGGCGGACCCGGCCGGCACCGACGTGGACCGACGGCCCGCGCCCCTCGTCCTGCGGCTGCCCGTCGAAGCCGCGACCCGCAAGGCCGGCCGGCCCTACGACGCGGAGACCGTGCGCCGCCGCTTGCGCGACGTCGGCTGCACGGTGGCCGGCTCGGCACCGACGCTGGCGGTGACGCCGCCGTCGTGGCGCCCCGATCTCACCGGCGAGGTCGAGCTGGTCGAGGAGGTGGTCCGGCTCGAGGGCTACGCCAGCATCCCGAGCGAGCTGCCGCGTGCACGCCCGGGCCGTGGGCTCACCCGCGAGCAGCAGGCCCGTCGTGCCGTCGGCCGCGCGCTGGCGGCCTTCGGCCTGGTCGAGGCCGTGGTGCCGCCCTTCCTCGGGGCCGCCGCGCTGGCCGCGTTAGGGCTCGACGCGGACGACGACCGCCGCAACGCCGCGGCGGTCGCAAACCCGCTGTCCACGGATGCCGCCTTGCTGCGCACGACCCTGCTGCCGGGGCTGCTGGCGACGCTGGCCCGCAACGACGGCCGCGGCCAGCGCGACATCGGCCTGTACGAGGTCGGCGCCGTCGTCCGCCCCGGCCGGGGGACGCGGCCTGCCGCCCCCCGCCTCCCCGGCGGCCGCCGTCCCTCCGACGCCGAGCTGGCCGCGCTCGACGCTGCGCTCCCCGCCCAACCGGTCCGGGTGGCCGTGGTGCTCGCGGGTGCGCGCCAGGCAGCTGCCTGGGAGGCGCAGGGGCGGGCAGCGGGCTGGACCGATGCCGTGCAGGCCGCGCAGACGGTGGCGCGGGCGGTGGGGGTGGGCCTGAGCGCCTCCCCCGAGGTGCACGCCCCGTGGCACCCGGGCCGGTGCGCCGCGCTCTCGGTCCTCGGCCCCGCCGACGACGGCGGGGGCGCCCCGGTCACCGGCGCGCTGGTCGGGCACGCCGGCGAGCTGCACCCACGGGTCTGCGCGGCGTTCGGTGTCCCGCCGCGGACCTGCGCGGTGGAGCTGGACCTCGCCACCCTGCTCGTCGCCGCGGGCCCCGCGCCGCCGCGGGCACCGACGCTGTCGCCCTTCCCCGCGGTCGGGCGCGATGTCGCCCTCACGGTCGATGCGGTTGTCCCTGCTGCCTCGGTGGAGGCGGCGCTGCGGTCGGGGGCAGGGCCGCTCCTCGCGTCGCTGCGGCTGTTCGACCGTTATGAAGGGGCGCAGGCCGGCACCGGGCGGGTCTCCCTCGCCTACCGGCTGTCCTTCCGCGCGGCCGACCGGACCCTCACCGACGAGGAGGCCAACGCCGCCCGGGACGCTGCGAGCGCTGCGGCCGAGGCCGCGACCGGCGCTGCCGTCCGCGCATGACCATCCACGAGTGTGCATAGACTCGCGACATGGGCGTACGGGTGTCGGTCGCGGGCGCCAGCGGGTACGGCGGCGGTGAGCTGCTCCGGCTGCTCGCGGCTCACCCCGAGGTCGAGCTCGCCGCGCTGGCTGCCAGCAGCAACGCCGGCCAGAGCGTGACCGCGGTGCACCCGCACCTGCGCTCCCTGGCCGGTCGCCGCTTCGATGCCACGGACCCCGCGCTGCTCGCCGACGCGGACGCCGTGCTCCTCTCGGTGCCGCACGGGGAGTCGGGCGCGATCGCAGCGGCACTGCCGCCCGGCGTACCCGTCCTCGACCTGGGGGCTGATCACCGGCTCGCGGACGCCGACGCCTGGGCCACCTGGTACGGCGGCGAGCATGCGGGCGCCTGGTGCTACGGCCTGCCCGAGCTGCCCGGAGCGCGTGAGCGGCTGCGGGGCGCGACCAGGGTGGCGTTGCCCGGGTGCTTCGCGACGGCCGTCCTGCTCGCCCTCGCACCCCTCGTCGCGGCCGGTCTGGTGGCGGCCACGGACGTGGTGGCGGTCGCGGCGAGCGGTGTCTCCGGGGCCGGCCGCACCGGCGGTGGCGTCGTCTCTGCAGCCGAGGCCATGGGTGACCTGGTTGCCTACAAGGTGGCGCGCCACCAGCACGTGCCCGAGGTGGAGCAGGAGCTCGGCCGGCTGGCTGGCAGCGCGAGCCTGTCGCTGACCACCACCCTCGCCCCCATGCCGCGCGGCATCCTCGCGACCTGCACGGCGCGCACCACCGCCGCCGAGGCCGAGCTCCGCGCGGCCCTCGGGTCGGCCTACCGCGACGAGCCGTTCGTGCACCTGCTCGAGCCAGGCGCGTGGCCGCACACCGCGGCGACCGTCGGCTCCGGCAGCGCCCACCTGCAGCTCGCTCTCGACGCGCGCCCCGGCCGGGTCGTCGTCGTCAGCGCGCTGGACAACCTCGGCAAGGGCGCCTCGGCGCAGGCCGTCCAGGTGCTCAACCTGGCCCTGGGCCTGCCCGAGACCCTCGGCGTCCCCGTGGACGGGGTCGCTCCGTGAGCGCGGTCCAGAGGAGTGCTCCGTGAGCGCGGTCCAGAGGAGTGCTCCGTGAGCGTGACCGCACCGGCGGGCTTCCGGGCGGCCGGCGTGGCCGCCGGGCTCAAGGCGAGCGGCGGCCTCGACGTCGCTCTGGTGCTGAACGACGGTCCGCTGGACGTTGTCGCGGTCGTCCTCACGAGCAACCGGGTGCAGGCCGCGCCGGTGGTGTGGACGCGGCAGGTCTGCGCCGACGGGCGGCTGCGCGCCGTGCTGCTCAACAGCGGCGGCGCGAACGCGTGCACCGGGCCGGACGGCTTCGCCGACACGCACGCGAGCGCGGAGGCCGCCGCCGGTGCACTCGGCGTCTCGGCCGCCGACGTCGCCGTCGCGAGCACCGGCCTCATCGGGGTGCGGCTGCCGATGCCCGCCCTGCTCGCCGGCGTCACCGCGGCGGCCCGGCAGCTGGGGCTCGACGGCGGGGTCGACGCCGCGGAGGCGATCAGGACGACGGACACCGTGGCCAAGACGGCGACGGCTGAGGTCGACGGCTGCACGGTCGGCGGCATGGCCAAGGGCGCCGGCATGCTGGCACCCGGTCTCGCCACCATGCTGGTCGTGCTGACCACCGACGCCGTCGTCGACGGCGCGCGCCTGGACCGCGCGCTGCGCACGGCGACGCGGCTGTCCTTCGACCGCCTCGACAGCGACGGCTGCATGAGCACCAACGACACCGTGCTCCTGCTGGCGAGCGGCGCGTCCGGCGCCACCCCAGGGCCAGGCGTGCTGGAGGCGGCGGTGATCGAGGTCTGCACCGACCTGGCGCGCCAGCTGCTCGCCGACGCCGAGGGGGCGAGCAAGGAGGTGCGCGTCGATGTCGTCGGCGCGGCCTCGGAGGACGACGCGCTCGAGGTGGCCCGCGCGGTGGCGCGGAGCAACCTGCTCAAGTGCGCGCTGCGGGGCGCGGACCCCAACTGGGGCCGGGCGCTGGCGGCCATCGGGACCACCGGTGCGGCCTTCGACCCTGACGCCCTGGACGTCGCCTTCAACGGGGTCACCGTCTGCCGCGGTGGCGCGGCGGGTGAGGACCGCGCGCTGGTCGACCTCACGGGACGTGAGGTGACCATCACGGTCGACCTGCACGCCGGGGTGTCCGCCGCGTGGGTGCTCACCAACGACCTCACCGAGGCCTACGTGCACGAGAACTCCGCGTACAGCTCGTGAGCGCGCAGACGGCCGACACCGGCCAGGCCACCATCGACCGGCACGCACGGGCGGTGGACAAGGCCGCGACGCTGGTCGAGGCGCTGCCCTGGCTGCAGCGCTTCCGCGACAAGATCATCGTCATCAAGTACGGCGGGAACGCGATGACCGACCCCGCGCTGCAGGCCGGCTTCGCCGCCGATGTGGTCTTCCTGCACCACGTGGGGCTGCGCCCGGTCGTCGTGCACGGGGGTGGCCCGCAGATCACCGCGCACCTCGACGCGCTGGGGGTGCCGAGCACGTTCACCGGCGGCCTGCGGGTGACCACCCCCGAGACGATGCGGGTCGTCCGGATGGTGCTCGTGGGGGAGGTCAACCCTGACCTGGTCAGGCTCGTCAACGGCTGGGGACCGTATGCGGTCGGCCTGTCGGGGGAGGACGCCCACCTGCTGACCGCGCAGCGCCGTACGGCCCTCGTCGACGGCCAGCCGGTCGACGTCGGCCTGGTCGGTGATGTCACGCACGTCAACTCCGAGGTGGTCCTCGCGCTCCTCGACGGCGAGCACATCCCCGTCGTGGCCACCATCGCCCGGGGCACCGACGGCGAGATCTACAACGTGAACGCGGACACCGCCGCCGCAGCCCTGGCGACCGCGCTGAGCGCAGAGAAGCTCGTCGTCCTCACCGACGTCGCAGGCCTGCACGCGACCTGGCCCCCCACGGCCGACGGCGTCATCAGCGAGCTCGCCGCGGACGACCTCGAGGCGATGCTCCCGACGTTGGAGAGCGGCATGGTCCCCAAGATGGAGGCCTGCCTGCGGGCGGTGCGCGGCGGTGTCCCACGCGCCCACGTCATCGACGGACGCGTCCCGCACGCGCTTCTCGTCGAGGTCCTCACCGATGCGGGCGTCGGCACGATGGTCACCCCGTGACGGCGCACCCGAGGCCGGCCGGGCTGCGCGACCTGGCCCCCGGTGAGGCCTTGGCAGTCCGCGCCGAGACGACGATGCGCTCGTACGGCGACCCTGCCCTCACCTTGGTCAGCGGCCGCGGTTGCACCGTGTGGGACGACGAAGGGCGGCCCTACCTCGACCTCATCGCCGGCATCGCGGTCAGCAGCCTCGGCCACGCGCACCCCGCGGTCACCGAGGCCGTGACGGCCCAGCTCGCCCGGATCGCCCACACGAGCAACCTCTACGCCAACGTGCCGGCGGTGCAGCTGGCCGACCGGCTCGTCGAGCTCCTGCGCCCGGGCCGCCGCGACGCCCGTGCCTTCCTGTGCAACAGCGGGGCGGAGGCCGTCGAGTGCGCGCTCAAGATCGCCCGCAAGCACGGCCGGGCCGTCGACCCGGCCAAGACCCACCTCGTGGCAGCCGAGTCCAGCTTCCACGGGCGTACGGCGGGCGCCCTCTCGCTGACCGGCAGCCCCGCGAAGCGGGAGCCCTTCGGCCCGCTCGTCCCGGGCGTGACCTTCGTGCCGTACGGCGATGCCGCCGCGCTGGCCGCGGCCGTCACGGAGCGCACCTGCGCGGTGGTGCTCGAGCCGACCCTCGGCGAGGGCGGCGTCGTCCCCGCCCCTCCTGGTTACCTCGCCACCGCCCGTGCGGCCACCAGGGCGCATGGCGCCCTGCTCGTCCTCGACGAGGTGCAAGGAGGGGTCGGACGCACCGGGCGGTGGTTCGCGCACACCGCGGACCTGCCGGACCCCGGCGACGCTCCCGACGTCGTCACGCTCGCCAAAGGGCTGGGGGGTGGCCTGCCGATCGGCGCCTGCCTCGCGGTCGGCGCGGCGGCCGAGGTGCTGACGCCGGGCGACCACGGCAGCACCTTCGGGGGCAACCCGGTCGCGGCCGCGGCGGCGCTCGCCGTCCTCGCCACCATCGAGGCCGAGGGCTTGTTCGCGTCCGTGACCGAGGTGGGGGCCCGGCTGGCCGCCGGCTGCGCGGCGGTGACGGACCCGCTGCTGCTCGGGGTGCGCGGTGCCGGCCTGTGGCTGGCGCTGGTCCTCGCCGAGCCGCGCGCGGCCGCGGTCGAGGCAGCCGCCCGCGGGGCCGGCTTCCTGGTCAACGCGGCGACCCCGTACGCCGTCCGGCTGGCGCCACCGCTCGTCCTGACCGGCGCGGAGGCCGACCGCTTCAGCACCGCCCTGCCCGACCTGCTGGCCGCCGCGAGCGGCGGCCAGTCGTGATCGTGCGTGCCAGGGTGAGCCGGTGAGCAGCGTCAGCGTCCTGGTCGTCGAGGACGACCCCAACGTGCGCAGCCTCATCCGCATCCTGCTCAGCGGCGAGGGGTACGACGTCGTCACCGCGAGCGACGGGATCGCCGGCCTCACCAAGGCGGCCGAGGCGCCGCCAGGCCTCATCGTCCTCGACGTGATGATGCCTGATCTCGGCGGCGTCCGCGTGCTCGAACGCCTCGAGGCGGACGCCTCCCTGTCGGGCGTCCCTGTGCTCGTCGTGACCGGCAAGGTCGAGCTGGTGCCCGACCTGCGCGACCGGGTGGGGCCGGACAACGTCATCGTCAAGCCGTTCGGCGTGCCCGAGCTGCTCGACCGGGTGCACGCCTTGGTCGGGCCCGCCGATGCCGACGAGCCGGCGTGAGCGGGACGACGACGGCGGGCGGCGGGCCGCGCCACCTGCTCGTCGACACCGACCTCGACCCGGTGGAGCTGGCCGAGGTCCTCGCCGACGCCGCCGCCCGCAAGGCCGGTGCGGTGCGCGACCGGCCCCTCGAGGGCCGCGCGGTCGCGCTCATCTTCGAGAAGCCGAGCACCCGCACGCGCATCTCCTTCGACGTAGGGGTCGCGCGCCTGGGCGGTCACCCCCTCGTCCTGGACGCGCAGAGCACCCAGCTCGGGCGCGGCGAGACCGTCGCGGACACGGCCCGGGTGCTCAGCCGGTACGTAGACATGGTGGTGCTGCGCACCTTCGGCCAGGAGCGCATCATCGAGCTCGCCGCGAGCTCAGCCGTGCCGGTCGTCAACGCGCTGACCGACTCCTACCACCCGTGCCAGGCGCTGGCCGACCTGCAGACCGTCGCGGAGCGCCACGGCCGCCTCGCCGGCCTGACCCTGACCTACGTCGGCGACGGCAACAACATGGCTCACTCGCTGCTGCTCGCGGGTGCCGCTGCCGGCCTGCACGTGCGGGTCGCCGCCCCTCGGGCCTACGCCCCCGACCCGGCCGTGCTCGCCCGCGCCGCCGAGCTGGCCGTGACGACCGGCGGGAGCGCGACGACGACCGAGGACGTCCGCGGGGCCGCCACCGGCGCGGATGTGCTCTACACCGACGTCTTCACCTCGATGGGGCAGGAGGCGGAGTCAGCCCGGCGCCTGCACGACCTCTCGGCGTACCGGATCGACCAGGCCCTGCTCGACCTGGCCGACCCTGCCGCCATCGTGCTGCACTGCCTGCCGGCGCACCGCGGTGAGGAGATCACGGCCGAGGTGATCGACGGGCCGCGCAGCGCGGTGTGGGACCAGGCGGAGAACCGATTGCACGCGCAGATGGCCCTGATGGCCTTCCTCGCCCGGGCGAGCCCGGCACGGGGGCGCGGGTGACCCGGCAGGCCCCCACGACGCCGGTGGCCCGGCGTGCGCGCATCGGCGAGCTGCTCCGCGGCACCCCGGTGCGCTCGCAGACCCAGCTGGTGGGCCTGCTGGCGGGGGAGGGCGTCCTGGTCACCCAGGCGACGCTCTCACGCGACCTGGAGGAGCTCGGGGCGGTCAAGGTCAGGGGTGTGTACGCAGCGCCGGAGCCCGAGGACGCGGTGCGCTCGCTGCGGCCCGCCCCCACGCCGGCGCCGCTGGCCCGGCTCACCCGGCTGTGCGCCGAGCTGCTGCTCAGCGCCGAGGCCAGCCCACCGACCGTGGTCCTGCGGACCCCACCGGGGGCCGCCCAGCTGCTGGCCTCAGCGCTGGACCTCTCCGCCCTGCCCGAGGTCGCCGGTTGCGTCGCCGGCGACGACACCGTCCTCGTCGTCACCCGGCCCGCACCCGAGGGAGCCGGCCCCGGCGCACCGGCCGAGGCGCTGGCCGCACGGCTGGTCGCCCTGGCGCTGGACGCGCCCACCGACCCAGCACCCACCGACCCAGCACCCACCGACCCGGCACCCACCGACCCGGCACCCACCGACCCGGCACCCACCCCCACCCCGCCCCGGGAGGCCCCCCGCCCGTGAGCACCTCTCGCACCGAGCGCATCGTGCTCGCCTACTCCGGCGGCCTCGACACCTCCGTCGCCATCGGCTGGATCGCCGCCGAGACGGGCGCCGAGGTCGTCGCCGTGGCCATCGACTGCGGGCAGGGCGGCGAGGACCTCGATGTCGTCCGCCGCCGCGCGCTCGACTGCGGTGCCGTCGAGGCGATCGTCGTCGATGCCCGGCAGGAGTTCGCCGAGCACTACTGCCTGCCCGCCCTCCAGGTCAACGCCCTCTACATGGACCGCTACCCGCTGGTCTCCGCGCTCTCCCGGCCGCTGATCGTGCGGCACCTCGCCGCCGCGGCGCACGAGCACGGCGCGTCGACGGTGGCCCACGGCTGCACCGGCAAGGGCAACGACCAGGTGCGTTTCGAGGTGGGCCTGGCCGCGCTCGCCCCGGACGTCGCGGTCCTGGCCCCGGTCCGCGACAGTGGGATGACCCGCGACAAGGCCATCGCCTTCGCCGAGGAGCGCGGGCTGCCGATCGACCAGAGCAGGCGCTCCCCGTACTCCGTCGACCAGAACCTGTGGGGGCGTGCCGTGGAGACGGGCTTCCTCGAAGACGTCTGGAACCCCCCGATCGAGGACCTCTACTCCTACACCGCCGACCCCGCGGCCCCCCGCGAGCCGGACGAGGTCGTCGTCGGCTTCACGGGCGGGGTCCCCACCTCGGTCGACGGTCGCGCGCTCGATGTGCTCGACGTGGTCCTCGAGCTCAACGCACGCGCCGGTGCCCAGGGTGTCGGGCGGCTGGACATGGTCGAGGACCGCCTCGTCGGCATCAAGTCCCGAGAGGTGTACGAGGCCCCCGGCGCCCTCGCGCTCATCACCGCGCACCAAGAGCTGGAGGCGCTCACCGTCGAGCGCGACCTGGCGAGGTACAAGCGCCAGGTCGAGCAGCGCTGGGCGGAGCTGGTCTACGACGGCCTGTGGTTCAGCCCGCTGCGCCGCGCGTTGGACTCCTTCGTCGCGGCGAGCCAGGAGCACGTCACCGGCGAGGTGCGGATGACGTTGCACGGGGGTCGGGCCGTGCCGACCGGGCGCCGCAGCGACGCCTCGCTCTACGACTTCGACCTCGCGACGTACGACACCGGCGACACCTTCGACCAGCGCCTTGCCAAGGGCTTCGTCGAGCTCTGGGGCCTGCCGACCCGGATCGCCGCGCGCCGCGACGCGCGGGTCGTCGGCACGTCGACGGCCGGTGGGCGTCGGACCCCTCCCGCCCCCTCCGCCCCCTCCGCCCCCTCCGCCCCCTCCGCCCCCTCCGCCCCCTCCGCCCCCTCCGCCCCCTCCGCCCCCTCCGCCCCCTCCGCGCCGTGACCGCTCCCACCCGCCTGTGGGGCGGTCGCTTCGCGACCGGACCGGCCGAGGCGCTGGCGCGGCTGTCGGTGAGCGTGCAGTTCGACTGGCGGCTCGCCCCGTACGACATCCGCCAGTCCCGTGCGCACGCCCGGGTGCTCGCCGGCGCCGGGTTGCTCGACGAGCGGGAGCTGGGCCAGGTGCTCGCTGCCCTCGACGACCTCGAGCGCGCCGTCCTGTCCGGTGAGTTCCGGCCGACGGTCGATGACGAGGACGTGCACACCGCGGTCGAGCGCGGCCTGCTGGAGCGGCTCGGCTCGTTGGGCGGCAAGCTGAGGGCCGGTCGTTCCCGCAACGACCAGGTGGCGACCGACCTGCGGCTCTACCTCCGCGAGCACGCTCGCATCGTGGCGGCCGCGCTCACCGACCTGGTGACCGCGCTCGCCGACCAGGCCGGTGAGCACCTGCACACGGCCGCCCCCGGTCTGACGCATCTGCAGCACGCGCAGCCGGTCGTCTTCGGCCACCAGCTCCTGGCGCACGCCCAGGCCTTCCTGCGTGACCTGTCGAGGCTGCGCGACTGGGACGTGCGCGCCGATGTCAGCCCGTTGGGCGCCGGCGCGCTGGCGGGCTCGTCGTTGCCGCTCGACCCGGTGGCCGCCGCCGCCGACCTGGGCTTCGCCACTGCCGCAGCCAACTCGATGGACGCGGTGAGCGACCGTGACTTCGTCGCCGAGCTGCTCTTCGTCGCCGCCATGGTCGGCGTGCACCTGTCCCGCCTGGGCGAGGAGGTGGTGCTGTGGACCACCCCGGAGTTCGGCTGGGTGGAGCTCGACGACGCCTTCGCCACCGGCTCGTCGATCATGCCGCAGAAGAAGAACCCCGACGTCGCCGAGCTCGCCCGCGGCAAGAGCGGGCGGCTGATCGGTGCGCTGACCGGCTTCCTCGTCGTCCTCAAGGGGTTACCCCTCACCTACGACCGGGATCTGCAGGAGGACAAGGAGCCCGTCTTCGACGCGGTGGACACCCTGCTGGTGGTGCTGCCCGCTGTCGCCGGGATGATCGCCACCATGCGGGTGCGCACCGAGCGCACCGCGGCCACGGCGGCCGACGGCTTCGCCCTCGCGACGGACGTCGCCGAGCACCTGGTGCGACGGGGCGTGCCCTTCCGCGAGGCGCACGAGGCGGTCGGTCACCTCGTCGTGTGGTGCCTGGCCAACCACGTCGAGCTGGACGCCGTCCCCGACGACGTGCTGGCTCGGATCAACCCCGCGTTGACCGCAGACGTCCGCGGGGTGCTCACGGTCGAGGGAGCCCTCGCCGCCCGCGCGGCCCCCGGTGGCACGGCACCCGCTCGGGTCGCGGAGCAGCTCACCGCCGTACGGGCGCAGGTGGCGGTGGCGCGCGCTTGGGCGGCCGAATGAGCCCCCCCGCTGACCCGGTCGCGGCGGCGCCGTCAGCACACCCGGCGGACCGCGGCCTCGCGCTCGACCTGCTGGCGCCCGCCCCGGTGGCCGCCGCGCGTCTGCTCGGCTGCCACCTCGGTGCCGACTCGCCCGAGGGCACGGTGACGGTCCGGATCACCGAGGTCGAGGCCTACGCGGGGGAGGCCGACCTGGCGTCGCACGCGGCACGCGGTCGCACTCCCAGGACGTCGGTGATGTACGGGCCACCCGGCGTCTCCTACGTCTACTTCAGCTACGGCGTCCACTGGTGCCTCAACATCGTGACAGGGCCGGCGGGGACGGCTTCGGCGGTGCTGGTGCGAGGCGGGGAGGTGGTCGCCGGTGTGGCCGTCGCTGCGTCGCGCCGCCCGCCCGGCACGCCCGTGGGCGGGCTGGCGCGCGGGCCGGGGTGCCTGGCCCAGGCCCTGGGGTTGGGGGCGACCGCCAGAGGGGTCGACCTGTTGGCCCCCGGCTCGCCGGTGCGCCTCACCGACCGCGCGGTGGCACCGGCCGCCGAGGCCGGCCCCAGGGTCGGGGTGAGCGCGGCGGCTGAGGTGCGGTGGCGCTTCTGGGTGCCGGGGGAGCCCAGCGTGTCGGCGTACCGCCGGAGTCCGCGTGCGCCGCGTGGACATGTCGAGGTCGAGCCCGAGGCACCGCTGCCAGACTGACCGCCCGTGGCCGACGTCATCCCTGACCTGCTCGCGCGTGAGCTCGTCGCGCAGAGCACCGACCTGACGGCGCTGCGCGCCGAGCTGGCCGACGGGCCGGTCACCGCCTACGCCGGCTTCGACGCCACGGGCCCGAGCCTGCACGCCGGCCACCTCGTGCAGATGCTGGTGCTGCGGCGCCTGCAGCTCGGCGGCCACCGGCCGATCGTCCTGGCCGGCGGAGCCACCGGCATGATCGGCGATCCCGGCGGGCGCAGCACGGAGCGGGTGCTGCTCACGCCTGAGCTGGTCCAGGAGAACGTCGTCGCCCTCCGGCCGCAGCTCGAGCGCTTCGTCGAGATGGGCGGTGGCCCCACCGGGGGGCAGCTGGTCAACAACCTCGAGTGGACGGCGGGACTGTCGACCATCGACTTCCTGCGCGACGTCGGGAAGCACTTCCCGGTCAACCAGATGCTCGCGCGCGACACGGTCGCCACGCGGCTGGCGGGCGATGGGCTGTCCTACACCGAGTTCAGCTACATGCTCCTGCAGTCACTGGACTACCTCGAGCTCCACCGTGCGTACGGCTGCCGGCTGCAGATCGGCGGCAGCGACCAGTGGGGCAACATCATCAGTGGGGTGGACCTCGTGCGCCGCGTCGAGCGCCACACCGTGCACGCGTTGACCACGCCGCTGCTGACCAGCTCCGCGGGGGAGAAGCTCGGGAAGAGCACCGGCGGTGGCCGGCTGTGGCTCGACCCCGCGCTCACCTCGCCGTACTCCTTCTACCAGCAGTGGCTCAACGTCGAGGACGCTCTGGTCGGCTCGCTGCTGCGCCGCCTCACCCTCCTCGACCTCGATGAGGTGACCGCACTCGAGCAGGAGACACGGGAGCGCCCGCAGGCGCGCGCCGGCCAGCGCGCCCTGGCCCGTTCACTGACGACGATCGTCCACGGCGCGGAGGAGGTGACACGTGCGGAGCAGGCGGCTGCAGCGCTCTTCGGCCAGGGCGAGCTGGCCGCTCTCCCGGAGGACGTGCTCGCCGCGGCGCTGGCCGAGGCGGGTGTCGTGCAGGTGACGGTGGGGGGCGCGGTGGGAAGCGGCCTGCCGCCGCTGGCGGAGCTGCTACGCCTCACCGGCCTGACCGAGAGCACCAGCGCGGCGCGCCGGCTGGTGGCGGAGGGCGGGGTGTCGGTGAGCAACGTCCGGGCGACGGACGCGCTCGCGCCACCCGACGCCTCGGCACTGCTGCACGGCCGGTGGCTGGTGCTGCGCCGCGGACGCCGGGCGGTTGCCGGCGTCCGCGTGGTGTCGGGGGAGCGGGGGGCGCAGCCGCTCGCCTGAGCCTGGCACCCCCGCCGGTCCAGGCCGGCGCCCTTCGACCCACGCCTCGACAGCACGCCTCGACAGCACGTCTCGACTCACGCCTCGACCCACGCCTCGACTCACGCCTCGACTCACGCCTCGACCCACGCCTCGACCCACGCCTCGACCCACGCCTCGACCCACGTCCGAGTCGGGTGAGGGCCGCCCTCGTGCCGGAGGGGCCGCCCTGGCTGCGATTTGACGCCGACCGCCTGCGGCACATAGGTTCTCTTCTCGTGCCCGACGGGGGTGCGGATCGGTCCAACGGGGCTCGCAAGGGCTCGCGCTTGACAGAGCCGCGCCCGATCAGTACATTGGGTAAGTTGCCCTGCGCGGGCCCGCAAGGGTCACCGAGCTGGTGCACCTGCTCCTTGAGAACTCAACAGCGTGCCAAAAGTCAGTGCCATACGTCGGTCACTGCACCGGGGAGCCCCGTCGGGGCCGACCAGCTGCGGGGGCCGGCACACCATGGCGACTGACGCGATGATCGTATGAGATCCACGCATCAATCGCCAGGTTCAGCAAAGGTGGTCGCCAGACCACCGCTTTTCATGTGTCACCTCCGCTGTCGTGCTCGCACGCCGGCTGTGGTCATAGACATCTATGGAGAGTTTGATCCTGGCTCAGGACGAACGCTGGCGGCGTGCTTAACACATGCAAGTCGAGCGGAAAGGCCCCTTCGGGGGTACTCGAGCGGCGAACGGGTGAGTAACACGTGGGCAACCTGCCCCTAGCTCTGGGATAACTCCGGGAAACCGGGGCTAATACCGGATACGACAGCTGAGGACATCCTCGGTTGTGGAAAGAACTTCGGCTAGGGATGGGCCCGCGGCCTATCAGCTTGTTGGTGGGGTGAAGGCCTACCAAGGCGACGACGGGTAGCCGGCCTGAGAGGGCGACCGGCCACACTGGGACTGAGACACGGCCCAGACTCCTACGGGAGGCAGCAGTGGGGAATATTGCGCAATGGGCGGAAGCCTGACG
>JAABUZ0100000293.1_pt1 | contig 127383 bp, 131 predicted proteins | sample 5562091 | NCBI WGS metagenome assembly JAABUZ01 (sample SAMN12813069, study PRJNA571459) | rock metagenome | isolation source: Antarctica rocks | place: Antarctica: Victoria Land, Linnaeus Terrace sud | collected 2015-12-21 | reverse complement strand
GCAGGGTCGCGGACGAGCCAACCGCTCTGGTGGCGTTCGGGGTCCTGTCCCGCGTTCGCCACGTTGTCCGCGACGTGGTCGCGGGTGGCATCGTCCGGGAGGAGGATCGTGAGCTGCTGAAGCGTCGCCGCCCCGGGAGGCGCCTGGGGTGCCCCCGCGCTCTCCCACGTGTTGGCTCCCACGTGGTGGTGGTAGCCGCCGGCGCTCAAGAAGGCCGCCTGGTCGGCGAACGAGGCCATGAGCCCGAACCCGAGCACGTCGCGGTAGAACGCCGTCGTCGCGGGGATCTCGGCCACGCGCAGGTGCACGTGGCCGATGACCGTCCCGGGCGCCAGCCTGTCGAAGGGCTCGCTCGCGGGATCCGCGAGCTCGCCGAGCAGGCTGGTGGTGTCGAGCGGGAGGGTCGTCATGCGCTCCGCGACCTGTCCCTCCCAGAGTCGGCGCGGCCGGTCCCAGTAGATCTCGATGCCGTGCCCGTCGGGGTCGCGGAGGTAGACCGCCTCGCTGACGAAGTGATCGGAGAGCCCGACCAGCGGGACCCGCTCGCGCGCTGCGTGGGCGAGCCAGCGGGCGAGATCGGCACGCTCGGGCACCAGAAGCGCGAAGTGGTAGAGCCCGCAGTAGCCGTCGGCCGGCTGCGCGCCCGGCTGCTCGGCAAGTGCGAGCAGCGCCGTCTCCCCGGTTCCGAGCGTGGCGCGAGCGCCTTCCCGGTGCTGGACGCCGAGCCCGAGCGCCCACTCGTAGTAGCGGATCGAGCGGTCCAGGGCGGCGACGCTCAGGTGCACCGCGCCCAGAGTCGTCTCGGCCGGCAAGCCGGCAACCGTCGGAGCCGTGGCGGTGAGCTCCTCCGGGTCGCGGCTCTCCATCGAGCGAACTTCATCACAGGCGGACGAGGGCCCTGAGAGATCGAATGGACCCGTGGGTGTTACCGTGCCGGGCATGGCGCTTCGCTCCGGTTCGCACACCCTCGGCCGGGACGACGGAACTTTGCAGGTGCGCACCTACCGCGAGGGCGTGGCGCAGAAGATGGGCCACGACCTGATCCTCGACGTCGGGCAGTGGCAGGCCACGGCCGAGGTGGGGGAGGACGGCGTTCCATCGGCGCTCGGGCTCGAGGCCGACGGGCGCTCGCTCGAGGTGCGCGAGGGTCTGCACGGGGCCAAGGCCCTGAGCGACAAGGACCGCGCCGACATCCGCCAGAGCATCGACGAGAAGGTCCTGCGCGGAGAGCCCATCGTCTTCCGCTCGAGCTCGGTCGAGCCCGGCGACGGTCGTCTCATCGTGCGCGGCGAGCTCACCCTGGCGGGTACGACGCGGCCGGCGGAGTTCGAGTTGGAGCTGGCCGCGGACGGCAAGGTGAGCGGGACGCTGCCGATGACTCAGAGCGAGTGGGGCATCAAGCCCTACCGGGCGTTCATGGGCGCGCTGAAGGTGCGCGACGACATCGAGGTCGTCGTCGACGCCCGGCTACCGACGGACTAAGCCGGTCCCCCTCTCGCATCTCGTTGGGCTAAGCGGTCTGGGTGAGATGCGAGCCTGGATGGATGCCCCGGGCCAGTGCAGCGAGGTGGAAGTGCCCTCGAGCTGGACACGCGGGCTTGCGGGTCAAGCTCGACGGTTCTTATGGCGCGCCGGGCTACCGCCGCCAGCGCTATAGGTGCTCGCCGAGGAGTGGCAGGCCCCATGTCTTCACCGAGCTGTTGGCGCGGGAGGAGTCTTGGCTTGGGTCGTGCGAGCAGTGCGAGCGCCACGTCGAGCGGCGCGAGGGGCCCAAGGCGCCTCGTCACTATCAGTTCGTCGCTTGCGGTATCGCCGAGTCCCTGCACGCGGTGGGCGCCGGCGCCAGCTACATGCGCGCATCGCGGGTCGCCCGTGATCGCGCCCGCCGTTTTCGCTTCGATGCCGACACCGGCGAGCTGCGCGAATCAGACCACGGGCAGCTCGTCGCCGACTGGGTCGAGCTCTTCGCACCGGTCGTCTTTGAGCCGCATCGTCCGCGCGCCTGGCCCGTGGAGGGCTCGCTACTCCTCGACCATCTGCCCTTTCGGATCAGGGCCCTCGATGCGACCGGGAGGCGGATCCCCGCCGGCCCGGTCGCCTTCGACGTCTTCTGCGCGGTCGGCTACCGCGCCGGCAAGCCGAGACTGTGGCGCGCTGAGGCCTTCTCGACGGCACAGCCGGCGAACTGGAGCGCCTTCCTCGGCGCCCTGGCGGGCGAGCCCAAGCGGGATGCTGCAGGCGATCACCGAGCGCTGGCCCAAGACCGAGCTCCATCAATGCGAGTGGCACCTTCAGCACGCGCTCGAGCGCCTGCTCGCCAAGGAGTTGAGGAGGAGCACCAGCGACGAGCTCGAGGAGCTGCAGGCTCGTGCGGAGGGAGCGCTCACAGGGCCATCCTTCTGGCGCCCTTTCGTCCGTGCGGCGAGGGTCGCCGAGAACGAGAGCCTCGACCGCTGGATCGCCGTCAACGGCCCGACGATCGAGGCGCAGTTCGCTCGCCGCGCGCCACCGTCGCGGCGCCCCGTCGACATGCCGCTGACCACTTCGGCGCTCGAGCAGATGACACGCCCGATCGTCGCCGCTCTCTACCCGCGTCGCTACGGGCTGCGCAACCGCGAACGAGTCAACCGCCTGCTGATGCTCCAGCAGCTCCACGTCAACGGCGATGACGACGTCCAGCTCTACGCCAAGAGCATCCGCGGCTGGCTTGAGAAGAACGAAGGCCGCCCAACGGCGCCTCGACGCGCGATCACCGACCCCGCGGGCACACCATCCCTGCACTGAGCTTAAACCCAATCAGATGCGAGAGGGGGAGCCGGACTAGGCCAGGTCGGCCGCTCGGTCGAGTTCCGAGACCTCCTCGGGGGTGAGCTCGAGGTCGGCGGCGCCGACGTTCTCCTCCAGGTGCTCCACGGAGCTCGTTCCGGGGATGGGCAGCGTCGCCTCGCTGCGTTGCAGCAGCCAGGCCAGCGCCACCTGCCCCGGGCTCGCGTGGTGCGCCTCGGCGGCCTCGGCGACGGGACCACCGGGCTTGGCGAGCGCGCCCGAGGCGAGCGGGAACCACGGGATGAAGCCGATGCCCTGCTCTTCGCAGTAGTCGAGGACCGCCTCGGACCGGCGCGTGGTGAGGTTGTACATGTTCTGCACCGTGGTCACCGGGAAGACCTCCTGAGCGGCCTTGATCTCCTCCACGGAGACCTCCGAGAGCCCGAGGTGGCGGACCTTCCCCTCGTCCTTCAGGTCCTTGAGCAGCCCGAACTGCTCCTCGCGCGGCACCTTCTTGTCGATGCGATGGAGCTGGAAGAGGTCGATCACCTCGACGTCGAGCCGGCGCAGGCTCATCTCGCAGCACTGGCGTAGGTACTCCGGACGCCCGACCGCCTTCCAGTCGTTGGGACCGCTGCGGGTGAGCCCGGCCTTGGTCGCCACCGTGACGCCGTCGTAGGGGTGGAGCGCTTCGCGGATGAGCTCCTCGGCGACGTAGGGCCCGTAGGAGTCAGCGGTGTCGATGAGGTCCACGCCCACCTCGGGCAGGCGGCGCAGGACGGCGATCGCCTCCTCGTGGTTCTTCGGCGGCCCCCAGATGCCCTCCCCAGGGAGCTGCATCGCCCCGTATCCGAGACGGGTGACCTCGAGATCTCCGCCGATGGCGAAAGTGCCTGAACCCGCCGCAGTGGTTGTCATGTCAACGAACCTAACCGGGGAGGGCGCCGGCGAAACCGCGGCCGGACGCCGTGGGCCCGGTCCTACGCGGCCACCGGCTCCCTCGCGCGCTCGCCCGAGTTCTTCACCGGCTCGCCGCGGTAGGGGGTGCCCTTCGGGCGGGGGCGGCCGCCGGGGAAGGCCAGCCGGAGGATGGTGCGCTGCACCATCCCGAGCTGCGTGAGAAACGGCCCGGTGTTGTAGGGCAGCTCGTAGCGCTCGCAGATCTCGCGCACCCGGGGGGCGATCTCGCCGTAGCGCGAGCTCGGCATGTCGGGGTAGAGGTGATGCTCGACCTGGTAGCCGAGGTTTCCGCTGATCACGTGGAAGAGCGGGCTGCCCTCGATGTTGGCCGCGCCGATCAGCTGGCGCACGTGGCGTGCGCCGCGGCTCTCCTCCTCGGTCTCCTCCGGGCTGAACGTGAAGGTCTGGTCGGGGAAGTGCCCGCAGAAGATGATCGCGTAGGCCCAGACGTTGCGCACGACGTTCGCGGTGAAGTCGGCCGAGACCGTGTGGCGAAACGGCTGGCGGAACGAGCGGCGCTCGACGAGGTGGCGCAGGAGGTTCCCTCCACGGCCGCTCCGGCGCGTGGCCTTGGCCCAGGCGCCGGCGAGCCTCTGGCCCGTCGCTCGCGCCGGATCCTCGCGGCCGACGTCCAGCGATGCGAGCCCCAGCTCGGCGAGCGTCATGAGCAGGCCGCTGAGCGCCGGGAAGGCGACGTAGTCCTTTACGATCTGGCTGCGCGCCTTGACCGCCATGCCCTTGAGCTGGCGCTTGACCTCGCTCTTGGGCTTCTCGCCGGCCTTGATGGCGTCGAAGTCGAGGTCGTGTGCCGCGACGCCCCACTCGAAGAACGCCGCCAGCACGAGGTTGTAGAACGGCTGCAGGAGGTAGACGGGGTGCCAGGGCTGGTGCGGGTCGATGCGCATGATCTCGTAGCCGAGATCCCGGTCCTTGCCGCGGATGTTCGTGTAGGTGTGATGGACGTAGTTGTGCGAGTGCTTCCACGCCTCGGGAGTCGAGGCCGAGTCCCAGTCCCACGCCGAGGAGTTGATGACCGGGTCGTTCATCCAGTCCCACTGCCCGTGCATGACGTTGTGTCCGATCTCCATGTTCTCGAGGATCTTGGCCAGCGACAGGGTCGCGGTGCCCGCCCACCAGAACGGACGATGGCGAGAGGAGAGGAGCAGCAGCCGGCCCAGCAGCGCCAGGCGGCGGTGCATGTCGATCATCGACCGGATGTACCTGGCGTCGCGGCCGCCGAGCTCGTCGAAGACCTCGTCGTGGATCGCATCGAACTCGCGGCCGATCGCCTCGATCTGCTCCGCGCTCAGGCGGTTGAGGGGATTGGGCGTCTCGGGGAAGGCGGTCTGGGTGGCCATGTGCTCTCTTCTCTCGGTTTTCAGAGTCTGATCTCGATGGGGCCCTCGGGCGCGTTGATGCACGTGCGGACCATCTCGCCCTCCTGCCCGTGCACCTTGCCCGAGCGCATGTCGCGCACCTGACCCGAGCTCAGCTCCCCCACGCAGGTGTGGCAGATTCCCTCGCGGCATCCGAAGGGCAGGTCGAGCCCCGCCGCCTCGCCGGCGGCGAGGATCGGGGTGCTGCCATCGCTCCGGGCCTCGCCCTTGCTCGAGAGGAAGGTGATCGTGCCGCCGTCGCCCTGGGCGCCCTCGGTGGCGCTGAGCTTGGGCTGGAAGCGCTCCATGTGCATGCGCTCGCAATCCGCGTGCTCCTGCCAGTGGTCGTCCATCGCGTCGAGCATGTCGCCGGGGCCCGAGAGGTAGGCCTCGCGCTCGCGCCAGTCGGGGCAGAGCTCGTCGAGGTGCTCGGGGGCCAGTCGTCCCATCTCGGCCGTGTGCTGCTCGTGCAGCCGGAATCCCTCGTGCCGTTGGCTCAGACCGCGCAGTTCGGGGCCGAAGATCACGTCGTCCGCGGTCCGCGCCGAGTGCAGCATCACCACGTCTCGTACGGCGTCGTCGCCGTCGAGGCTGCGCAGCATGCTCATGATCGGGGTGATGCCGCTGCCCGCACTGACGAACAGGAGCCTCTGAGGCACGGGATCCGGAAGCACGAACTCGCCCTCGACCCCCCCGAGCCCGACGACGGTGCCGAGCCGGCGGCCGCGCACGAGCACCGGCGAGACCACGCCCTCCTCCACCTTCTTCGGCGTGATCGAGATGCAGCCGTCGGGCCGGTCGGGATCGGAGGTGAGCGAGTAGGCGCGCCAGTGGCGCCGGCCGTCGATGTCGATCCCGATGCGCAGGTACTGGCCGGGGACGTGGCCCTCCCACTCGTAGCCCGGGCGAATGACCACGCTGGCGGCATCGGCGGTCTCGGGCTCGATGTGCTCGATCCGGCCGCGAAGCTCGCGCGTGGACCACAGCGGGTTGATGAGCTCGAGGTAGTCGTCGGGCAGCAGCGGCGAGGTGAACGACCGGATCGCCCGCAGCACTCGACGCTGGAGCGCGGGGACCTTCGGCGGGGCGCCCTTCTCAGGCATCGACGCCTCGGCGCTGACGGGTGCTCCGCGGCATCGGGGCGGACTGTAGCGAAGACTGAGAACACCTGTCAGCCACTAGTTCGCATCCGACCGCCGGGGCGGTAGGCTCGCCGGGTGAGGAGTTCGCCGACGGCATCCGGGCCCCGGCTACGCGAGCGCGAGCTCGTGAGCGCGACCCGCGCCCTCTTCGACGAGCGGGGCATGCAGGACGCCCCCATCGAGGAGATCGCCCGGGCGGTCGGGATCGCGCGCGGGCTGATCTACCGCCACTTCTCCTCCAAGGAGGAGCTCTTCGTCCTGACCGTCACCACCTATCTCGGCGAGCTGGCGAGCCTGCTCGAGGTCGCCACCGCCGAGGAGGCCGACGAGACCGTCCGGCTCGAGCGCTGCGCCAAGGCCTTCGCCGGGTACTGCCAGGACTACCCGGCCTTCCTCGACTGCTCGCTCTCGCTCATGCGTCGCCCGGCCCGGGAGCTGCGCGCGATCGTCTCCGAGTCGGTCTGGTTGCGGCTCGGGCAGGGAATGGCCCGCTGCCTGAACCACCTGGCCGAGATCCTCCGCAGCGGCAGCGACCACGGCACCTTCGCCGTCGCCGAGCCCGACTACATGGCGAACGTCCTCTGGGCGCAGATGCTCGGGACGATGCACCTCGCGCGGATCGGGGTCGGCGTGCGCCAGCTCGCGCCCGGCGTACCCGGGCTGTTCCCGATCGCGCCCGAGCAGATCGTCCGGACGTGCGTGGAGAGCGCCATGGCCACGGTCGGAGCCGGCGGCTCAGCCTGAGGCCCTCCGCGCGGCGAGCCCGCCCGTTTGCCGCCGGCAACCGCCGGAGACGCCGGGGGCCGGTGGTCCGGTGGTCCGGTGCGGGGCAGGTGGAATCCGGCCCTTCCCGCCCGAGGTGGCGCAGCCGTGCTACCTTGCTGCGATCGGGTCGAGCATGAGCTCGACGAAGAAGTGCCCGCGCCGCAGTCGTTGCTCAGCATCCTCCGCGTCCGCAGCACACACCTCACTCGGAGGAATCAAATGCCCACAGGAACCGTCAAGTGGTTCAGCGACGAGAAGGGCTTCGGCTTCATCACCCCTGACGATCAGTCCAAGGACCTGTTCGTCCACCACTCCGCCATCAACAGCGACGGCTACCGCTCGCTCGCCGAGGGCGCGAAGGTCTCCTACGAGGCCGAGGCCGGGGACAAGGGTCCCAAGGCCACCAACGTCCAGACGCTCTAGCCGAGCTCTTCGTCGGCGCGGAGCCCGGCCACGCGCCGGGTTCCGCCACGACGCCTACTGCACCTTCGCCGCGACCGCCGGCTCGGCGGCGTCCTCGGAGCCGCCGTGGGTCGCTCCGTTGGTCGAGTCCGACCGGGAGGACTCCGGCTCTTCGCCCGCCTCCGGTACGCCCTCGGGCTGCTCGGCGATCATGGGACCCTCTCCCGAGGGGTCGATGATGCCCTCCTCGAGCCACGTGTAGCGCCCGTCGAGCACCTTCTGCGCGGCCGCGTAGCTCGCGTCGTCGTCGTTTGACCACAGCGCGTGGAACAGCGCGTCGACGCGGCGGCGCGCCTGAGAGCAGAAGAGCTCCGCGAGCTCCCGGGCCTCGGACTTCCGCTCCGGATGCTCGGTGCCCATCGTGTCGGCGTAGACGACCGCCGAGGCGATCCCGAAGAGCTCGGCGCCGATGTCGACGATCCGGCCGAGGAACGACTGCTTCTTCTCGAGGCCGGCCTGCCAGCGCCCCATGCCGTAGAAGGTCGAGCGCGCAAGCTTGCGCGAGCTCCGCTCGACGAAACGCAGGTGCTTGGCCAGCTCGCCGAACTCCTCGTAGGAGCCGGGCCGCTGACCTTCGCCCAGCGCGAGCTGGGGGAGCCATTTGGCGTAGAAGGCGCCCGCCTGCACGGCGGCCCTCGCCTTGTCCTTGAGCTCGACCTCAGGGTCGAGGATGTCGCCCGCGACCTGCAGGTGCTTGTCGACCGCCTCGCGCGCGATGAGCAGATGCATGATCTCGCTCGAGCCCTCGAAGATGCGGTTGATCCGCATGTCGCGCAGCGCCTGCTCGACGGGCACCGGCTTCTCGCCGCGCGCCTCGAGCGACGCCGCGGTCTCGTAGCCGCGGCCGCCGCGGACCTGCATGAGCTCGTCGACCACCCGCCAGCCGAGCTCCGAGCCGTAGAGCTTGGCCAGCGCGGCCTCGATGCGGATGTCGTTCTTCTTGTCGTCGGCGAGGCGGCTGGCGACGTCGAGCATGGCTTCGAGCCCGAAGGCGCTGCCGGCGATGAACGCGATCTTCTGGGCCACCGCGTCGTGCTTGCCGACCGGCTGGCCCCACTGCACGCGCTCGCGCGCGAACTCGCGTGAGACCTTCGTCGCCCACTTGGCGGCGCCGAGGCAGATGGCGGGCAGCGCGAGGCGTCCGGTGTTGAGCGTGGTCAGAGCGACCTTCAGTCCCTGCCCCTCGCGGCCGATCACGTTCTCATTGGGGACGAAGGCGTCGTCGAGCCGCGTCACCGAGTTCTCGATGCCGCGCAGGCCCATGAACGCGTTGCGGTGCTCGACGACCACCTCCGGGGTGTCGCAGGGCAGGATGAAGGCGGTGATCCCGCCTCGGTGCCCCTCGCTCTTGGGCACCTGGGCCATGACGACGACGACATCGGCGATGGCGCCGTTGGTGGCCCACAGCTTGCGCCCCGCCAGCACGTAGCCCGAGCCGTCCTCGGTGGGCGTGGCGGTCGCGGCGAGCCGCGCGGGGTCCGAGCCCACGTCGGGCTCGGTGAGCAAGAAGGCCGAGATGTGGGTGCTCGAGACGAGCGGCAGCCAGGTGCGCTTCTGCTCCTCGGAGCCGAAGAGCTGCAGCGGCTCGGCCACGCCGATCGACTGGTGGGCCGAGAGCAGCGTGGAGAGGGAGGAGTGCGCGGCGCCGGCGAGCGTCAGGGCGCGGTTGTAGTAGACCTGCGAGAGGCCGAGTCCCCCGTACTGCTCGGGAACCTTCATGCCGAGCGCTCCGAGCTCCTTGAGGCCGTCGATGACCGCTTCGGGGATCTTGGCCTCGCGCTCGATGCGGAGGGGGTCGACGTCGCGTTCGAGGAAGGTGCGCAGCCGACCGAGGAAGCGCTCGCCCTTCTCGACGGCCTCGGCGTCGAGTCGCGGCTGGGGATGGATGAGATCGAGCCGGAGCCCGCCCATGAACATCTCCTTGGCGAAGCTCGGAAGCTTCCACTCGCTCTCGCGGGCCGCCTCCGCGACCTCTCGGGCCTGGCGCTCGCTCACCTGTGGGGCCACGTGTGTCCTCCTGTTCTCGGTTTGGTCACGGCACGCCTACCCGCGAGCCGGCTCGAGCGAACGACGAGTTGACCCCGGCCACATGCACTAGGGTCCGGCCCTCATGAGCCACCTGGACGCCGCCGATCGGCTCTGGCCGGTGCTGAACCGCCTGATGAAGGGGCACACGGCGGTCTATCGCGCGACGGGCGGGCGGGTCGGCCATCGCTTCCCGGGCGCTCCGCCCATGCTACGGCTCGACCACGTCGGGGCCCGGAGCGGCGCGCGGCGCACGACTCCCCTCGTCTACGTGGAGGACGGGGAGGACATCGTCATCGTCGCCTCCAAGGGCGGCCACCCGAAGCATCCGGCCTGGTATCACAACCTCCGCGCCCATCCCGAGACCACGGTGCAGGTGGGCGCCGAGCGCCGGGCGGTCCGGGCGCGGGTGGCGAGCGCCGAGGAGAGGAAGCGGTTGTGGCCCAAGGCGGTGCGGACCTACTCCGGCTATCGCGGCTACCAGCAGCGCACGGAGCGGGAGATCCCGCTCGTCGTGCTCGAGCCCCGCTCCTAGGATTCCTGGTCCGCGAGCCGCGCCGCCGCGGCGTGGGCGGCCCGGCGCGCGTCGGCGACGAAGAGGCGGATGGTCTCGGCGGCGGCCCGCGGCTCGGCCAGCCCGTGGGTCTGGCCGGCCCAGAGGTTGAAGGCCTCGGCGTCGCCCCGATCGCGGGCGGCGGCACGCAGCGGGCTCGTGGCGTAGTGGACCTGCGGGTAGGCGCGCGGGGCGTCGGCGGAGTGCTCGGCCTGGAAGGCGTTGACGATCCCGCGCGCCCGGCGGCCGCTGAAGGCACGGGTCAGGCCGGTCGGAGCGCTCGAGCCCAGGGCGGCGCGGTGGGCGGGATGGGTTCCCGCCTCCGGGGCGAGCATGAACGCGGTGCCCACCTGGCCCGCCACGGCGCCCGCGGCGAGCACGGCCGCGAGCGCGGCCCCGTCGGCGATGCCGCCGGCTCCGACGAGCGGCCGCTCCGACTCGCCCGCGATGAGCCGGAGCAGCGAGAGCAGGCTGAGGCCCTCGCGGTCCGCATCGTCGAAGGAGGCCTGGTGCCCGCCCGCCTCGACGCCCTGAGCGACCAGCGCATCGGCGCCCGCCTCCGTCGCGATCCGCGCCTCGGCCGGACTCGTGACCGTCACCCACACCGAGACGCCGAGCTCTCGCAGCGAGGCGATCGTCTCCGGCGCCGGGCACCCGAACGTGAACGACACGACGGCCGGGCGCTCCTCGGCCAGCACGGCCAGCTTCGCGCTCCAGTCCTCGTCGCTGAAGCGCGGCTCCCCGACCTCGACTCCGTAGCGCTCGGCCGCGCCGCTCAGCCGCCGCAGGTAGGCGTCGAGCGCGCGCGCGTCGGTCTCGACGGGCCCGGGCGTGAAGACGTTGACGCCGAACGGACGCTCGCTCTGCCCGCGCAGCTCGCGGATCTCGGCGCGCATCGCCTCCGCCGTGAGGTAGCCGCCGGCGAGGAAGCCGAGCGCTCCAGCCTCGCTGACCGCGAGGGCGAGCGCGACCGTCGAGGGACCGCCGCCCATCGGCGCCTGGACGATCGGGACGGCGAGCTCGTCCAGGACCATGTGCCGGGTTCAGCCATCCGCTCGGCGCAGCGCGTCGGGCCCGAGCTCCGCCCACGTCGTGTGCCCGCTTAGCGCGAGCGTGAGGTCGAGCTCGGCGAGGAAGGAGCGCAGCAGCGTGGTCACGCCCGCCTCGCCGCCGCAGGCCAGGGCCCACGCGTAGGGACGCCCGAGCAGCACGGCGCGAGCGCCGAGCGCCAGCGCCTTGAAGGCGTCCGCGGCCGAGCGGATGCCGGAGTCGAGGAGGACGGGGAAGTCGTCGGGCACGGCCTCGAGGATCCCGGGCAGCGCGTCGAGCGTGGCCACGGCCCCGTCGACCTGGCGGCCGCCGTGGTTGGAGACGACGATCCCGTCCATGCCGTGCTCGACGGCGAGGCGGCCATCGTCGGGGTGGAGGATCCCCTTGAGCACGAGGGGCAGGCGGGTGCTCTCCCGCAGCAACGCGAGGTTCTCCCACGAGACGGTCGGGTCGGAGTAGGTGGCGATCCAGTGGCCCACGGCGGCCTGCATGTCCTCCTCCGGCGGGCGCTCGAGCGCGGCGCGGAACACCGGGTCGCTCAGGTAGTTGGCCAGGCCTTCGCCGTGGAGGAACGGAAGGTAGGCCTGCTGGAGGTCGCGCGGGCGCCAGGCGAGCAGCCAGGTGTCGAGGGTCACCACGACGGCGCCGTAGCCGGCGGACTCGGCGCGCCGCAGGAGGCTGCGGGCGAGATCGGGGTCCTTGGGCCAGTAGAGCTGGTACCAGCGCGGGGCGTCGCCCATCGCCTCGGCGGCCTCCTCGAGCGTGTGGGAGGCCGCGGTGGAGTGGACGTAGGGCACACCGGTCGCCGCGGCGGCGCGGGCGGTGGCGAGCTCGCCGTCGCGGTGGACGATCGACTGCACGCCGATCGGCGCGAGCGCGAGCGGCGCGGGCATCGCGGTGCCGAAGAGCTCCGTGGAGAGCTTGCGCGCGGCGATGTCGCGAAGCATCCGCGGGACGATCTCCCACCGGCGGAAGGCCGCGCGGTTGCCGCGTACGGTGGCCTCCGAACCCGCGCCGCCGGCCACGTAGCCGTAGGCGCCGAGCGTGAGCGTCCGCTTGGCCTGCCGGCGCAACCCCTCGTAGTGGAGCGGCAGCTCGGGCCGCTCGCCGGCCATCCCGCGGAGGTAGATCTCGTACTGGTAGTTGGCCAGCGGCTGGTCGGGCTCGGTCACGTGTGGTCCCGGGCGGCGATGCGGATCTCCTCGCCGCCGGCGCGGATGATGTCACCGGGGCGGAGCTGCCGGCCGCGCCGCGCCTCCGGCTCGCCGTTGACGCGCACCTCCTCTTCGGCCAGGAACTGCTTGATCTCGCCTCCGGCGTCCACGGCGCCGGCGAGCTTGAGGAGCTGCCCGAGGCGGATCACCTCGCCGCGGATGGGAACATCGCGCGTCACCCGGCTTCGAGGCCGAAGGGGCTGCCCTCGGAGTCGCGGCAGACCGCAAAGCGCTCCCCGGGGTGGATGACCGTGCCGCCGAGCTCCGCGACGCGCGCGAGCGCTCCCGCGAGGTCGGCCACCGCGAAGTAGGGCAGGGAGAAGCGATCGCCCGGCCCGGCGCCGCGCGCGTGCACCCCGATGCGGGTCTCGGCGGCTTGGCTCTGCCAGCCCTCGCCCTCCTCCGCGGTGCGCTCGCGCAGCGGTACTCCCAGGAGCTCCTCCCAGAAGCGGTGGGCGCGCCGCGGGTCGTCGGCGGGGAACTCCACGAGCGTGTGGAGGGGCGCCATCAGGCTCCGCCCGCGGGCAGAGCGGGGAGCCCGTCGAGGCTGTGCGCGTTGCGCTCGACCTGGTAGCGCACCAGCGCGTCGGGGCCGCCGGTGCTCGGCTTCTTCTCCGCCCAGGCGGCCTGGTGCGGACGCTCGCCCTGGTAGGACATGAGCGGCACGCCGTAGCCGCACGAGTCGCCCACCCGCGTGAGCTCGACGAGGACGATCGACCGCCGCGCCTCGGGGTTGGCGGGCTCGGCGAACTGGGCCCGCTCGAGCAATCCGTCGAAGCGCGCGTCCTCGGGAACCACCACCTCTCCGCGACCGTGCAGGCGCAGCACCCGCGGCGGACCGGAGAAGGCACAGAGCATGACGACGATGCGGCCGTTCTCGCGCAGGTGCGCGATCGTCTCCGCGCCGCTGCCCACCACGTCGAGGTAGGCCACGGTGTGCGGATCGAGCACCCGGAGGGTTCCGATGGGTCCCTTCGGTGAGACGTTCACGTGCCCGTCCTCGGCGCGGGGAGCGGTCGCCGTGAAGAACAGCGGCTGCCGGGCGATCCACGCTCGCTGATGCTCGTCGATGCCGTCGTAGACGCGGCCCACGCGAGGATCCTAGCCCGACGCGCTCCTCGCTCGGACAGAGGCCGTGTCGACCGAGGCCCGAGCGCCGGCGCTAGGGCGTGTGGCGATCCGGACCCTCGCGCGAGCGCGGCGAGCGCTCCCGCAATCGGTCGCGCAGGGTCAGCCCCAGCAGGCCGAGGGGAAGCAGGACCGCGGGCACGAAGAACGGCACCGCCTCGATGAGGTGGTGGGCGAAGGGGAGCTGCAGCGTGGCGCTCACGAGGTCACCCGGGCCCGGCTCGCGCTCGGAAGCGGCGCACTCTGCGGCCGGCGGGAGCGGCGCGGGTCGCGCACACGCGGCGTCCCTGCCGATCCGAGCCGGTGCAGACCCCACGCGAGGAGGCCGAGCAGGCCGAGCGCGATCGAAGCCACCACCCCGTAGGCGATCGCGGTCAGGGCCGGCGCGGCCGCCTTCTGCTCGCGCTGGAGGATCTCGTGGTCGGCGACGAAGCTCCGCACGAAGCTCGCGGAGGCGGGGACTCCCCGCGCGGGGATCGCCGGATCATCGGGGAGGTAGAGCGGCACCGCGCTGAGCGCGCTGCCCTCGTGCAGCCGGATCAGCGCCTTCCAGTTGTCGTGCACGGGGATCGGCTGTGTGGTGCGGTAGCGCCCCGGCCCGACGCGCTTCAGCCGATCGACGACCAGGCCGCCTCCCTGCCACGCGGTGGCGGTCAGCCACTCGGGATGGGCCGCGGCGCTCGGCGGAGCGAGCGTCACCGTCGCCGCGACGGTGCGGGCCGGGCCGGGCTGCACGTCGGTGAGGGCGACCTGTGCGCGGGCGCCGGTATCGGCGGTCTTCTGCAGGGCGACGCCGACGAGGCCGGCGACGCCGAGTGCCGCCACGACGGCGGCGAGACGCAGCCGGGGCGCCCGCGGGAGCTCCTCGGCGGCCAGTCGCGAAGCGATCCACGCACCGATGAGCGCGCCGAAGACGGCCGTCGCGAAACCCACCACCGCGGCCGAGGGCAGCAGGCTCGCGGGCCACGGCAGCGGCATCCAGGCGTGCGACCACGCCCACTCGGAGGCGAGGCCGACTGTCCCGATTCCCACTCCCGACCACAGGCCGAAGGCGAGCGGCCTCCGGCGCGCGATCCGCAGCCCGACGAGCTCCACGACGAGGGCCTCGACGACGTAGAGCGGGAAGTGCGGGATCGAGTCGCCGAGGACCGGGCCGACGAGCAGCGCGAGGCCGCCGCGGACGGCGAGGAAGAAGCCCACCGCGGCGAGCGCGCTGCCGCGACCGAGCCACAGGCGCGCGGTCACGAGCGCCACGCTCGCAGCCAGCGCCACGAGCATGGGCTCGAAGACGAAGCGGAACTGGGGCACCCCGAAGTCGAACTCCCCCTGGAAGGTCGAGAGCCCGATGAGGAACGCGCCGGCGAGCGCGATGCGGCGGACGGCGAGGAGCTGGCTCTGCGCGCGGGTGCCGGCGCCCGACCAGCTCGAGGTGCGCATGCCCTCGACGACCAGCACGGCCATGCCCACGAGCGTCATGGCGGCCCCGCCGATGAGCATGAGGTGCGTCGGGCCCCACAGGGTGACGTCCTGGCCGAAGAGCCGGTGCCACATGTCGTCGAGGGGGAAGCCGGTGAGTGCGAAGGCGCCGCAGGCGCAGATGAGCACGCCGCCCAGGGGCGCGTGCCAGTCCCCGGAGATCCGGATCGCGGTCGCACTGGGGCGACCGACGGGAAGGACCATGGCCACGAACCCGGCGGCGAAGATCCCGAAGAGGCCCGCGAGGATGAAGTAGTGCGCGGGGTTGGCCAGGGGCCCGGGGTCGCGCCCGACGTCGATGTGCAGTGAGATGTCCCAGTACATGCCGAACACGGCGAGGAGCAGGGAGACCGTGGCGATCCCCATCGGCAGCGAGGTCCAGCCGGGCAGGCCCGAGAGCCGCTCGGCCCGCGCCGCTCCGCGGCCGAGCAGGCCGACCCGGCCCGTGCGGTGTCCGACGCCCAGCACGAGGAGGACGCCGGTGACCACGATCGCGGCGACCGTGGCGATCACGATCTGGCCGATCGCGGCGCCACCCGCGGGCTTGGGCCCCGCGGCGTAGGCGGGGGCCGCGGCGGCCGCCGCCAGGGCGAATCCCGCCAGCGTGGCCAGGGTGGTCCTGCCTGTGGTGCTCACGGGGCGTGCCTCCTCGGGTTTGCGCTGATGGCGAACCGTCCGCCGTCTTGTCTCCATACACAGTTACCTCGATCGAGGTTACATCATCGCCGGTATGCTGTTTCAGGAATGGCGCATCGCAAGCTGCAAGCGGTCGACCTGCGGAGCCGCACCCCCACGCAAAGCGGCGCGGGATCGCCCGAGGAGGCCGACCTGACGATCGAGGAGCTCGCGCGCGAGACCGGTATGACGGTGCGGAACATCCGCAACCACCAGTCGAGCGGGCTCCTCCCTCCCCCCGAGGTGCGGCTGCGCGTCGGCTACTACGGCCCCGACCACGTGGTCCGGTTGCGCCTGATCCAGGAAATGCAGGCCGACGGGTTCAACCTCCGCGCGATCAAGCGCCTGCTCGGCGGGACGCACGACGCGGCGGCGCAGATCCTCGGCCTCAAGCGGGCGGTCAGCGCGGGGTTCGAGGCCGAGCGGCCGGAGATCCTCACCGAGGAAGAGCTGATCGAGCGCTTCGGTCCGGTGCCCCCCAAGGAGCTGGCCAAGGCACAGAAGCTCGAGCTCGTGACCTTCGTGGGTGGCGGGCGCTACGAGGTCCCGAGCCCCGCGCTGCTGCGGGCGGCGGAGGAGGTCATGCGCCGGGGCGTGCCGCTCGCTGCGGCCCTGACCGCTGTCGAGCAGCTCAGGCGCCACTCCGCGGCGGCCTCCCGCACGCTCGTGGAGCTCTTCCTCGACGAGGTCTGGAAGCCCGTCGAGCAGGCGCACGAGTTCGAAGAGCGCTGGCCCGAGGTGGTCGAGTCGATCGAGCATCTGCGCCCGCTGGCCTCCGAGGCGCTCCTCGCGGTCTTCCAGCTCACGATGACCCGCGAGATCGAGGACGCCTTCGCCAAGGAGCTCGAGCGCCGGGCCAAGCGCGCCCGCTGAGGCTCGCTACCTGAGGACGTCGAGCACGCTCGAGTAGTCGTCCGACCAGGGGCGTGCGCCGGGCCGCACCGGGCAGGGCGTCCAGCGCGGATCGGCGGCCAGTGCCCCGAGGTCCTCCTCGTGTCGACCCATGAGCACCCAGGTGGAGGCACCCGCGAGCCGGGCGGAGCGCTGCGGGCCGCTCGCGCGCTCCACGCGGCAGGCGAGCCGCGCGCTCGTGGCGAGCCGGCCGAGCACGGGGGGCAGGTCGAGGTAGCGGTTGGAGATGTGGAAGAGCAGCCGCCCGTGGGGGAGGAGACGGGCGAGGTAGAGCATGAGCGCCTCTCGCGTGATGAGGTGGATGGGGATCGCGTCGGAGGAGAAGGCGTCGAGCACGAGCGTTCCGTAGCGCGCGCGGGTGGCCTCCAGCGAGCGGCGCGCGTCGCCGAGCACGATCCCGAAGCGCCCCTGGCAGTCGCGCAGGTAGCTGAAGAGCCGTGGATCGCGCGCGATGCGGGCGACGGCGGGATCGATCTCGTAGAAGGTCCAGTGCTCGCCCGGGCGGCTGTAGCACGCCAGCGCACCCGTGCCGAGGCCGATCACCGCGGTGCTCTGCGTCGACTCCGCCCGCGGCGAGGAGCCGAAGACCTGCCCCACCGGACCGGCGCGCTCGTAGTAGCCCACCGGCTCGGGCGGGTGAGCGCCGTTCATGCGCTGCAGGCCGTGCAGGGTGGTCCCGTCGAAGAGCTCGTGGTAGCCGGCCTCCGACTGGACCCGGTAGATCCCGAAGAACGTGCGCTCGTGCGCCAGTGCGCGCCCGGGCTGACCCCCGACCGCCGTCGCGGCGATCAGCAGCGCGCCGACGGCGAACGCGAAGCGCGCGGGCCGGCGGGCGAGGTTGATGCTGAGTCCCGCCGCCAGTCCGATGACCGCGGTGCGCGGCTCGAGGTTCGGCGACGCTCCGCCGCTCTGCACCGAGTGCAGCACGAAGGCCACGGCCACGCCGAAGAGCACCGGGAGGGCGAGGTCGAGGGCGCGGCTCGGGCGCGCATCCCCGGTGAGCGCCTCGAGCAGCGCCGGGCGGCCGCGCGGCGCCGCGGGTCGCAGCAGGCACGCGGCCACGATCGCCAGCGGATACTCGACGAGTGAGGAGAAGAGGACCGGGGCGATGAGGGCGTTGAAGACGCCGCCCAGCACTCCCCCGAGCGCGACCCAGAGGTAGAAGTTGGTGAGGTGGCGCGCCGGCGGACGGTCGGCGGCCAGCGAGGAGTGAGCCATGAGCGCCGCCACCGCCAGGCCGGCCAGGTGCAGCGGCAGGAGGAACCACAGCGGCCGTTCGGAGCCGGCGGCGATCGTGTAGACGACGAGGATCACGAAGCCGGGCAGCAGGACCCGAGAGAGCGCGACGAGCCGGGCGGCTCGGGCCCCGGGGGCGAACGCGGCCACGAAGGAGGCGAGGTAGAGCCCGAGCGGTAGCACCCAGAGCAGGGGAACGGGGGCGAGGTCGCGGGTGATGTAGGTGCTCACGCCGAGCATCAGGCTCGAGGGGACGAAGGCGAGGGCCACCCAGTGCGCGCGCCGGGTACGAGTGGGCGCACCGGGGGGAGCGCTCGCCTCCACGGCGCTCACCGCGGGCGCCGGCGTGGGTCCTCCGCTCGCTCGCGCCCGCCACGCCGCCGCCGCGCAGGCGGCCACCAGCGCGACCAGGGCGGCGTAGCTCCACGCCCACACGCGCTCCTGGGCGTGCAGCGAGAGCGAGGGCTCGAGCAGCGCCGGGTAGGCGAGGAGCCCGAGGATGCTCCCCGCGTTGCTCGCCGCGAAGAGGAAGTAGGGGTCGCGCGCCGCCCGGTGCCGGGTTCCGGCCAGCCAGGCCTGCAGCAGCGGTCCGGTCGCGCCGACGACGAAGAAGGGCAGCGCGATGACCACTCCGAGCGCGCCGAGCAGCCAGAGCACCGGGTTCGCGCTTTCCGGGGGCGGGCCGCCGGCCGGGGCTCCGAAGGGGAGCACGAGCCCGGCGAGCACGAGGAGGGCAAGGTGCACGAGAGTCTGGCGGCGGAGCCCGAGCCGGCGCACGGCGACGTGGCCGTAGGCATAGCCGGCGAGCAGCGCGGCCTGGAAGAAGAGCAGGGTGGTGATCCACACCTCCGGGGCGCCTCCCAGCACCGGGAGAAGGAGCTTCCCGACCATGGGCTCGACCAGGAAGAGCAGCGCCGCGCTGAGGAACAGCGTGACGGAGTAGAGGAGGATCACCGGTGGGTCAGGCCGGAGCGCCCGCCCGAGCTCGCCGCGCGAGCTTGACCCGGGCGGTCTTCTCGAGCGCGACCTTGCGCATGCGCACGGAGTGCGGCGTGACCTCGACGCACTCGTCCTCGCGCAGGAACTCGAGCGCCTGGTCGAGCGACAGGGTGCGCGCCGGCACGAGGCGGACGAGCACGTCGGAGGTGGAGGAGCGGATGTTCGTCAGGTGCTTCTCCTTGACCGCGTTGACGTCGAGGTCCTCGGCGCGCGCGTTCTCGCCGATGATCATGCCTTCGTAGACCTCCTCGCCGGGCCCCACGAACAGCGTGCCGCGCTCCTGCAGGCCGAAGAGCGCGAAGCTCGCGGTGCTCCCGCGGCGATCGGCGACCAGGGCGCCGGTGGGGCGCGTGCGCAGCTCGCCCGCCCACGGCTCCCAGCGGTCGAAGACGTGGTGCATGAGCCCGGTGCCGCGCGTCTCGGTGAGGAACTCGGTGCGAAAGCCGATGAGCCCCCGCGCGGGCACGAGGTACTCCATCCGCACCCACCCCGTCCCATGGTTCACCATGTGCTCGAGGCGCCCCTTGCGCAGCGCCAGGAGCTGGGTGACGACCCCGACGTAGTCCTCGGGCACGTCGATCGCCAGGCGCTCGACCGGCTCGTGGACCTTCCCGTCGATCTCGCGGATCAGCACCTGCGGCTGGCCGACGGTGAGCTCGAACCCCTCGCGGCGCATGAGCTCGACGAGGATCGCGAGCTGGAGCTCGCCGCGTCCCTGCACCTCCCAGGCGTCGGGGCGCGCGGTGTCGCGCACGCGGATCGAGACGTTGCCCACGAGCTCCTGCTCGAGCCGGACGCGCACCTGGCGGGCGGTGAGCCTCTTGCCGTCCTGGCCGGCCAGCGGGGAGGTGTTGATCCCGATGACCACCGAGATCGAGGGCTCGTCGATGCTCATGACCGGCAGGGGACGCGGATCGTCGGGGTCGGCGAGCGTCTCGCCGATCGTCACCTCGGGGAGTCCCGCGAGCGCGATGATCTCGCCCGGACCGGCCTCGGTGGCATCGACGCGGTCGAGGGCCTCGGTCACGTAGAGCTCGCTCACCGTGGCGCGCTCCACGCGCCCGTCGGCCCGGCACCACGCGATGAGCTGGCCGCGCCGGATCGTCCCGTGGCGCACGCGGCAGAGCGCGAGGCGGCCGACGTAGGGCGAGGCGTCGAGGTTGGTCACCTGGGCTTGGAGCGGGTGGTCGGGCTCGTAGGCCGGTGCGGGGATGTGCTCGAGCAGGAGGTCGAGCAGCGGATGCAGGTCGACTCCCACCTCGCCCTCCTCGAGCGAGGCCCAGCCCGCCCGGGCGTTGGTGTAGACGATCGGGAACTCGATCTGCTCCTCGTCGGCGTCGAGGTCGAGGAAGAGCTCGTAGACCTCGTCGATCACCTCGGCGATCCGCGCGTCGGGCCGGTCGACCTTGTTGACCACGAGGATCACCGGTAGCCGGGCCTCGAGCGCCTTGCGCAGGACGAACCGGGTCTGGGGGAGCGGCCCCTCGCTCGCGTCGACGAGCAGCAGCACGCCGTCGACCATCGTCAGGCCGCGCTCGACCTCGCCGCCGAAGTCCGCGTGCCCCGGGGTGTCGACGATGTTCAGCTTGACGTCGCGATAGCGGAAGGAGGTGTTCTTGGCGAGGATCGTGATGCCCTTCTCGCGCTCGAGGTCCATGGAGTCCATGACGCGCTCGTTCACGTCCTCGTTCGTGCGAAAGGCGCCCGACTGCCAGAGCATGGCGTCGACGAGCGTCGTCTTGCCGTGGTCGACGTGGGCGACGATGGCGACGTTGCGGATGTCCTCGCGGCGGGTCATGAGCGCCCTGATGCTACGTTGAGGGCGTCGGGTGGCCACGATGGCGCCCGAGAGGTTCCGTGTTCCATGGGCTCCGAAGCGAGCTGGGGATAGCTGGATCTCCCCCTCTTCGCTCATCAGGAGCTCACGCATGCCCTCGCAGTCCTTCGCCGATCTCGGCGTGTCCCGTCCCGTGGTGGACGCGCTCGCCCAGCGCGGCATCTCATCGCCCTTCGCGGTCCAGAAGCTCGTCATCGCCGACGTGCTGGCCGGCCGCGACGTGCTCGCGCAGTCGCCGACGGGGTCGGGCAAGACCCTCGCCTTCGGCGCGCCCATGGTCGACCGTCTCGAGGCCAACGGCTCGCGCCGGCCGGCCGCGCTCATCCTCGCCCCGACCCGCGAGCTCGCCGTGCAGATCGTCGAGGAGCTGAGCGAGGTCGCCCACGCCCGGGCGCTGTCGGTCGCTCCGGTCTACGGCGGCGTGGGGATCGAGCGCCAGGCGCGCCGCGCGAGCCGCTCGCACATCGTCGTTGCCACCCCCGGCCGCCTCGAGGACCTGATCCAGCGCGGTGAGATCACGCTGAGGCACGTGCGCATCCTCGTGCTCGACGAGGCCGACCGGATGCTCGACATGGGCTTCAAGCCCGCGGTCGACCGGATCGTCAAGCAGACGCCGCGCGACCGCCAGACGCTCTTCTTCTCGGCCACGCTCGAGGGCGCCGCCGGCCGGGTGGCCGACGCCTACACCCGCGACGCCCGGCGCCACGTGCACACCCCGGCGCCCGAGCGCCAGGTGAAGGTCGAGCATCGCTTCGTCCACCTCTCCCACGAGGCCAAGCTCGGCGCCCTCGTCGGCGAGCTGCGCGCCTCGCGCCGCGGGCGCACGCTCGTCTTCGTGCGCACCAAGCGGGGGGCGGACCGGCTCGTCAAGCGCCTGGGGACGCAGAACCTGCTCGCCGTGGCCATGCACGGCAACAAGACGCAGTCCCAGCGCCAGAAGGCGCTGGCCCGCTTCGAGGCGGGCGACGTGAACACGCTGGTGGCCACCGACGTGGCCGCGCGCGGCATCGACGTGGCCGACATCACCCACGTCATCAACTTCGACGCGCCGGACGACCGCGACGCCTACGTGCACCGGGTGGGGCGCACCGGCCGCGCGGGACGCACCGGCGCGGGCGTGAGCTTCGTGCTCGCCGAGCAGGCGCGCGACATGCGCCGCATCGCCGCCGACCTCGGGCTAACCCGCGAGTTCGACCGGGCGGGCGGACGGCGCTAAAGCGCCGACCGTAGCGTCGGGGAGCGCCGGCGCGGGAAGATGCCGCAGGTCCAGACGATCTCCCCCTCGAGTGCCGTCTGGACGTAGTTGACCGCGATGCTGACCGTCGCGATCCCCTCCTCCTCGGTCGTCTGGGCCCACAGCGTCGAGCCCATGCTGTAGTCGACGAGCGCGTAGGTCACCACGCCGGAGAGCAGCCCGCCAGAGTTGACGAGCTCGGGACGGATCGTGAGGTGGACCACGTGGGGCGCCTCTCAGCGCAGGCCGAGGAAGCGCGTGATCCCGTCGAGGCTCATGGGGCCGTCGGTCATCGCGGCGCCAAACTAGCCGGCTCCGGGTGTTAGCGTCGGGCGGCGATGGTGGACGATCGCCGCCGCGTCGAGGGGCTCGTGCGCGCGCACGGGCACGACACGCTCTCGTTCTTCAAGCTGCGCGCGGACAAGGACCACCTGTTCACCCCCGACGGCCGGGCGTGCGTGGGCTACCGGGTCGAGGGCGGGGTGATGATGATCTCCGCCGATCCGATCGGGCCGGCCGACGCGCTCCCGACGCTCGTGCAGGAGGTCGCGCGCTGCGCCGCCGACCGCGGGCTGCGGCTTGGCGTCTTCGCGGCCAGCGAGGCGGCGCGAGAGCTGTGGGCTGGGGCGGGACTGCGGGCGCTCTACCTGGGGGAGGAGGCGATCCTCGACGCGCGCGCCTTCTCGCTCGAGGGCCGCCCGATCCGCAAGGTGCGCCAGTCGGTGAGCCGGCTCGAGAAGGCGGGCTACACCACCGAGCTCCGGCGCCTCGGGGAGCTCGACGGGGCCGCCGTCGCGGAGCTCGAGCGCGTCGCCGAGCGGGCGCGCGCCGGTGCCCCCGAGACCGGCTTCGCGATGGAGATGGACTCCCTGCGCGGCGAGCACCAGGCCGATACCGTGGTGCTCCTCGCGCGCCAGCCGGACGGGACGGTGCGCGGCCTCCTGCACTTCGTCCCCTGCTACGGGCGCCCGGCGATGTCGCTATCGCTCATGCGGCGCGAGCGCGGCACGCCCAACGGCCTCACCGAGCTCATGGTCGTCCGGGCCGTGGAGGCCCTGCGCGCGGAGGGGATCGAGGAGCTCTCGCTGAACTTCGCCACCTTCGCACGCTGGATCACGGCGCCCGCGACGCGACTCGAGCGCGCGCTCGGGCGCGTGGCCGTGCTCGGCGACCGCTGGTTCCAGATCGACAGCCTGCGCCGGGCGAACGCCAAGTACTTCCCGCGCTGGGAGCCGCGCTACCTGCTCTACCGCGGCCGGCTCGGGCTGCCGCGCGTCGCGCTCGCCGCGCTGTGGGCCGAGGGACTCATCCCCAAGCCGCGGCCGGTGCGGCGAGGCTCGAACTGAGAGACTGGGGCCGATGCGCATCGCCGTCGTCGGCCATGTGGAGTGGGTGGAGTTCGCTCGTGTGGACCGCGTGCCCGTGGCGGGCGAGATCGTCGATGCCCGGGAGGGGTGGGAGGAGGCCGCCGGGGGAGGCGCCGTGGCCGCCGTGCAGATGGCCAAGCTGGCCGGCGAGGCGACGTTCTTCACCGCCCTGGGCGACGACGAGCGGGGGCATCACGCGCGCGAGGAGCTCACCGCTCACGGCCTGCGCGTCGAGGCGACGATGCACAAGCGCCCGCAGCGGCGCGCGCTGACCTTCCTCGACGGCGACGGCGAGCGCACGATCACGGTGCTCGGCGAGCGGCTCGTGCCGGAGCGCTCGGATCCCCTGCCCTGGGACGAGCTCGCCGAGATGGACGCCATCTACTTCACCGGCGGCGACGCCGCGGTGCTCGAGGCGGCCCGCGCGGCCCGGATCCTCGTCGCCACCCCGCGTGCGGGGGAGGCCCTCTTCGCCCCCGGCGTCGCGCTCGACGTGCTCGTGCGCAGCGCCGGCGACGCTGGCGAGGAGCTCGACCCCGAGAGCCTCCCGCGCCCGCCCCGGCTCGTCGTCATGACCCACGGCGCCCAGGGAGGCTCCTTCCTCGCCGGGGAGGGGGTCACCGGCCACTACCGGGCCGCGCCGCTCCCCGGGAAGGTGGTCGACGCCTACGGCGCGGGCGACTCGTTCGCCGGCGGGCTCACCTTCGCCCTCGGGAGCGGGCTCGAGGTCTCCGATGCGCTCGCCCTCGCCTCGCGCTGCGGCGCGGCGAACCTCACCGGCCGGGGCCCGTACGCCGGGCAGCTCCGGGCCGAGCAGCTCACGAGTTAGCTCCTGGGGTCCGGGTGCACCGGGCTGCGGACGGGCCGCCACGCGCAGCGAGCCGAGTGGCGATCTACCCACCGTATACGACGGTAACTCGTCACTCGGCGTGTCGGCGTGTCGGCGCCGGCCAGGATCGCCTCCGCCGCCTGCTCCTCATACGGCTTGACACCTCGAGCGCAGGACGTCAGCGTGCGCGGTCGCGTGGAGACGGAAACGAGTGTGATGAGGGACGCCGGTCGCCTGTGGCGGGTCGGAGTCGCGGGCCTGGTGGCGAGCGTCCTAGCGCTCCTCGCTGCCGCGAGCGCGGCCGCGGCCGCGACTCCGGCCGGCCAGGTCGACGTGGGAGGGTTCCGGAGCGTCCTCGGCCTCGGCCAGGGCCAGACGGTCAACGCCGCCGACCTCGCGCAGTTCGAGGCGACGGGCGTGCCGCCCGGTCCGTTCACCAACCAGTTCGGGCTCTACACCGGAATCATCCCCGGTGAGCCCGGGCTCAGCGCCTCCACGCTCGACCGCTACTACAAGAACTCGGGATTCCGTCCGGCGGGCGTCGACGCGGGGAGCGTCGAGACCCCGCGGCCGGGCCTGACCATCGTGCGCGACCCGGCCTTCCGCGTTCCGCGGATCTACGGCGCGACTCGCTCGGACACGATGTTCGGCGCCGGGTACGCCACCGCGGAGGACCGGCTCTTCCTGATGGACGCGCTGCGCCACACCGCTCGGGCGAGCACCGTCGAGCTGCTCGGCCCGTCGGCCGCCCGGGCCGACGCCGCGCAGCTCACCCACCAGGACTTCTCGGAGGACGAGCTGAACCGCGACTTCGACTCGCTTTCCACCCTCGGTCCCGAGGGGCAGCAGGGCAAAGCCGACTTCCTCGACTACATCTCGGGGATCAACGCCTACATCGACGCCGCGCGCAGCGACCCGCGCAAGCTCCCCGCCGAGTACCCGGCGCTGGGGGTTATGCCGCAGAGCTGGACGCGGGCCGATTCGATGGCGCTCGCGATCTTCCTCATCAGCCAGTTCACCGCCAACGGCGGTGGAGAGGACCACAACGCGATCGTGCTCCGCGACGCGGAGCGGCGCTTCCGCGCGCGCCTCGGACGCCGCGTGTTCGACGACTTCCGCCGCGCCGAGGACCCCGAGGCCGCCGTGGTCACCCCGCAGGCCTTCCGCTCCGACCGGCCGGGACGGGTGAACGCGCGCGCGGTCGCCCTCCCCGACGGCGGCTCGGTCGTCAAGCGCGATGCGATCGTCTCCGGCGGCTCCGGCGCCGCCGCCGCGGCACGGACGAGCAGCCTGCCGGCGTGGGCGCGCACGCTCGCGACCCGCGGGCTGCCGCTCGCCCACCACGCCTCGAACGCGCTCCTCGTCGACGCCCGGCACTCACGCACCGGCCGCCCGCTGGCGGCCATGGGCCCGCAGGTGGGCTACTACTCGCCCGAGATCTTCAACGAGTACGAGCTTCACGGGCCCGGCGTCGACGTGAGCGGCGTGTCGTTCCCGGGCGCGAGCCCCTACCCGCTCATCGGCCACGGGCGGGACTTCGCGTGGACGGGCACCACGGCCAACGGGGACACGGTCGACACGTTCGCCGAGCGCCTGTGCAACCCCGACGGCTCTCCTCCCTCCTCCTCCTCGACCCACTACCTCTACCGGGGCCGCTGCGTGCCGTTCGTCATGCGCGACCAGGTCATGCGCACCCCGGCCTCGCCGCTCGACCCGACCGCCACGCCGCGGACCGTGACCCTGCGCGCCCAGCGCAGCGTGCACGGAACGGTGATCGACTACGCGCGCGTACACGGCCGGCCGGTAGCCTTGACCGAGAGCCACGCCACGAGCTTCCACGAGGTGCAGAGCCTCCTCGCCTTCAAGCGGCTGGCCGAGAACCGGCCGACGGACGGTCCGAGCTTCCAGCGGGCGATGCGGGCGTTCTACGGCAACGAGAACTGGTTCTACCTCGACAACCGCAACATCGCGTGGATCCAGACGGGCTCCTTCCCGGTCCACGCGCGGGGGACCGACCTCGACCTGCCCATCTGGGGCACGGGCCCCTACGACTGGCGCGGGTTCGACCCTCGCGCGTTCACTTACCGCCGCCTCTCCTACGCGCACCTGCCCAAGGCGGTGAACCCCAAGCGCGGCTACCTGATCTCGTGGAACAACAAGGAGGCCCGCGGGTGGCGCGCGCCGGCGGCCACGTGGTCGTTCGGGCCGCTCCAGCGCTCGCTGCTCCTCGAGCGTCCGCTCCGCGCGGCACTGCGCCGCCACCGCAAGCTGGCGCTCGTCGACGTGAGCCGCATCTCCACCCGCGCGGCGGCCGCCGACCTGCGGGTCACGGAGGACCTCGGCTGGCTGCTCCGGACGATCGGCCGGCTCCGGGACCGCCCGACGGCGGCGCTGGTGCGCGTGCTCGCCGCGTGGCGGCGCGACGGCGCTCAGCGCCGGGACGTGAACGGGAACGGATTCGACGAGAACGGTCCGGCCATCGCGCTCATGGACGCGTGGTGGCCGCGGCTCGTGCGCGGCATGTTCCAACCCGTGCTCGGCGCCCGGGTGGTCGACGCGATCCGCGACGAGGTCAACCCGCTGCCCGACCGCGCGACGAGCACGTTCTTCTTCGACGGCTGGTACGGCTACGTCCAGAAGGACCTACGGCGCATCCTGCGCCGGCCCGAGCGCGGCCGCTTCTCGCGCGTCTACTGCGGTCGCGGGTCCCTGCGGCGCTGCCGCGCCGCCCTGCTCTCCACGCTGAAGGCGGCGGCGGCCAGCGTGCGCACGCGCTACGGCAGCTCCGACATGGCGAAGTGGACCGTCCGGGCGACCTGTCCGAAGACCGATCCGCCGAGCTGCGACCAGATCGTCCCCATCACCGCCGGCGCGATCCCCACGCCGCCCTTCGCCTTTCACAACCGCGGCACGTTCCACCAGCTCGTCGAGGTGCTCGGTCGCCGGCACGGCTGAGCGCGCGACGGCGATGTTGACGCGGGGTGAGCTCGGTCCGGAGCATCGGGAGATCGCGTTAACCTGGCGCGCGTCATGAGCGTCCCCCGCCGAGCGGCCTAGCCGCGTGTCCTTCGCCGGGACAGACGCCCAGGGCGCCGTCGCGCTCCGCTGGCCGGCGGGACGGGTGGCCGCCCCCGCGCTCGTGCGCGCCGCGGTGGCGGCGGCCGTGCTGCTGCTCACCGCCGGCTCCCTGGCTCTCCGGATCGGAGCGCTGCACGGGGGATTCTGGGTCGATGAGGGGCTCTCGGTGGGAATCGCGTCGAACCCCCTCGCCGAGATTCCCGCCCTCCTGACCCAGGACGGCTCCCCGCCGCTCTACTACGTGCTCCTGCACTGGTGGATGAGCCTCTTCGGCCGCAGCGAGATCCGCACCCACGAGCTCTCCCTGCTCTTCGCGATCCTGACCGTGCCCGCGGCGTGGTGGGCGGGAGCGAGCCTGTTCGGCCGGCGGGTGGGCCTCACGGCCGGCGCTCTGGCCGCCACGAGCCCCTTCCTCACCGCCTACGCGCACGAGACCCGCATGTACTCGCTGCTCGCCCTGCTCTCCCTGCTGGCCAGCGCCTGCTTCCTCCACGCCTTCGTGGAACGGCGCCGCCGGTGGCTACCGGGGTTCGTCGCCGCGCTCACCCTCAGCCTCTACGACCACAACTGGGGCGCCTTTCTCGCCGCCACCGCCGGGGTGGCGTTCCTCGCCTGCCTGTGGCGGGCCGAGAGCGGCAGCCGCCGGGGGCTCGCGCTCGATGGGGCGATCGCCTTCGGCGTCACGGGCCTCCTGTTCGCGCCCTGGCTCCCGACCGTCTTCGCGCAGGCGGCGCACACCGGCTCGCCGTGGTCGCGTCAGCCGGGCCCCGTCGCCCTCCTCCACGCCGGGGCGATCCTGTCCGGGGGGCTCGTCGCCTTCGGCGTGCTCGTTCTCGTCGCGGGGCTCGGGCTGGTGCGCATGGTGCGCGAGGGCGGCCAGCGGGAGCTGACGCTGGTGGCCTGCCTCGTGCTGCTCGGAGCGGGGACTCTCCTGGCCGCCTGGGGCTTCTCGCAGCTCGCGCCCGCGTGGGCGAGCCGCTACTTCGCGGCGGCGCTCGGGCCGCTCCTGCTCGCCGCCGGCGTGGGTCTCTCGCGCGCGGGACGTCTCGGCGCGGTCGGCCTGCTCGTCGTGCTCGCCCTCTCGGTGCTCGTCCCCACCAATCCCGCCTACCTGCACAAGAGCAACGTGCGCGAGGTGGCGAGCACGATCCGGCCCGACCTGCACCGTGGCGATCTCGTCCTCTCCCTCCAGCCCGAGCAGGTGCCCGTGCTCCGCTACTACCTCGGTGGTGGGCTGCGCTGGGCGAGCGACCTCGGGCCGGTGCCCGACACCGGCATCATGGACTGGCGCGACGCGCTCGCGCGCCTGCGGGCGGCGACGTGGGAGCGCAACCTGCCGGCCATTCTCTCCCGCGTGCGCGTCGGTCAGCGGCTCCTGCTCGTCCTGCCTATCCCACGCGGCTCGCGCGGCGCGCCGTGGCCGAAGCTCGTGCGCCACCGCGAGCTCGAGTGGTTCGGCGCGATGCTGCGCGACCGCCGCTTCTCGGTGGTGCGGAGCCTGCGGACCCCCGGGCTCACTCCGGCCTCCGTGCGGTTGGTGCTGTTCCGCCGCGTCCAGGGCTGAGCTGCTCCCCTACGGCGATTCCGAGTACAGCGCACGGACCCAGATGGTGAGCAGGGTCTCGACCACGCGCGGCACCGGGGCGGGATCGCGCACGCCCAGCCGGTCGAGCAGGTAGCGCTCGGTCATCCACACGAGCGCGCGGGCGGTCTCGAGCGGGTCGACCGGCTCCATCCGTCCCGCCCCCATCTCCTCCGTGATGTGCTCCCTCGTGGCGGCCACGAAGCGCTCGACGAGCCCGCCGTAGACCGCTTCGACCTGGGGGTCGAGGCTCGAGGCGTCGGCGATCGCGCGGAGCGTCAGCCCGTGCTCGCGGTAGACGGCGGCCACCCCGTCGAGGGCGGCTCGGGCGTCGGCGACCGGGTCGCCGGTGCCCTTGAGCCAGTGGTTGGCCTGCGCGAAGAGCTCGGCGCCCATCTCCTCCACGAGGGAGAGGAGGAGAGCGTGGCGGTCGCGGAAGTAGACGTAGAAGGAGGGCCGCGAGAGCCCGGTGCCGACCATGACCTCGTCGACGGTGAGCTCGCGAAAGGGACGCTCGCGCAGGAAGCGCTCCGACGCCCGCAGGATCTCGCTCCTGGCTTCCTCCGGCGAGCGCCGGCGGCGCTTGGGAGCCGGGTCGCCGATCATCGCCCGGCGAGAGTAGCGGCGCGGCGCCAACCGCCGAGCAGCGCCGCGAGCGGCGACGGCGTGCGACCATCGCGCCCGTGACCGCCCCCCGGGAGATCGACTTCCTTCTCATCGGCGGCGGCATCGCCGCGGCCAACTGCGCTCGCACCCTGCGCGAGGAGGGGGCAGCGGGCTCGATTCTCCTCGTGGGCCGTGAGAAGGACCCGCCCTACCACCGCCCACCGGCCACCAAGACCTACCTCGAGGGACGGTCCAGCCGGGAGGATGCTCTGGTGTGGCCGGCGGGCTGGTGGGAGGAGAACGACGTCGAGCTGCTGACCCAGACGAGCGTGATGGGGCTCGACCTCGAGGCCCGCGTGGCCAAGCTCCAGAGCAAGGACGAGATCCGCTTCGGCCGGGCGCTGGTCGCCACCGGCGCGATGGTCAGGCGGTTGAACGCCGAGGGCGCGAGCCTGGACGGGATCCACTACCTCCGCGCGCTCGCCAACGTCGACGCCCTCCGCCGCGATCTCGAGCACGCCGAGCGCGTGGTCGTCGTGGGCGGCTCCTACCTGGGCTGCGAGGTCGCCGCCTCCCTCACCGCGCTCGGTCACGAGTGCGCGATCGTCATGCAGGAGGAGGTGACGCTCGAGCGGGGGTTCGGGGCGTGTGCCGGGCGCTTCTTCCAGTCCGCGCTCGAGGAACGGGGCATCGAGGTGGTGGGCGGCGAGGAGGTCGAGCGATTCGAGGGCGACGGAGAGCGCCTGCGCGCCGTGCTGACGAGAAGTGGCCGTCAGCTGTCCGCCGACGCGGTGGTCGCCGGCGTGGGTGCGAGCCCCGACGTCACGCTCGCCCGCCGCTCGGGCCTCGAGCTCGGGGAGCTCGGAGGCGTGCGAACGACCGCACAGCTCGAGAGCTCGACTCCGGGCGTCTACGCCGCGGGGGACATGTGCGAGTACCGCAGCGTCGTGCACGACCGCGCCATCCGGATCGAGCACGAGCACGTCGCCTTCGCCCAGGGCGCGACCGCCGCGCGCAACATGCTCGGACGGGGCCTCGCCCACGAGGAGGTGCCCTACTTCTTCTCCGACCTCTCCGACTGGGTCTCGCTCGAGTACGTCGGACCGGCGCGCGCGTGGGACGAGGAGGTGGTGCGCGGATCGCTCGCGGACGGCGAGTTCTCGCTCTGGTACCTGGAGGGCGGCCGCGTGCGCGCCGCGCTGTCGGTGGGCCGCGGGCAGGACCTCGACCACGCGCGGCGGCTGATCGCCTCGGGCGCCGACCTGGCCGCTCGCCGGCCGGAGCTCGCCGACCTCGGGAGCGACCTCGCTCTGCTGGGCGCCTAGGCTCGGAACGCCCGGCGCGCCACGAGCGCGGTCGTTGCCCCGTGCGCCGCGGAGACTCCGGGAGGGAGCCTCCGCGCCGCGCACGGGAACCGAGAGCTCTCACCGCCGCGCCGAGGCGGCCTCCAGCTTCGACAGGTCGAGCACGCCGAATCCGAACGTCGCATCGCGGCCGGCCGGGCCGGCGTCGGCCACGGTGGCGTCGAGCCGGGCGCGGATGCTCTGCGCCGTCGAGCGTCGGTGCTGATCCCACAGCAGGGCGGCCGCGCCCGCGACGTGTGGCGTGGCCATCGAAGTGCCCGAGAAGCGCACGTAGCCGCCTCCGCGCTTGGTGGAGAGGACGTTCACGCCCGGGGCGGCGATCTCGACGTCGTCGTTGACGTTCGAGAACGTCGCGTGAGCGCCGGTATCGCTCACCGCGGCGACCGAGACGACCTCCGGATAGCCGGCCGGGAACTCCGTGGCGGTGGTGCCGTCGTTGCCCGCGGCGGCGACGAGCACGGCTCCGCCGGTGCCGCCGCTCTTCCACGCGAGGCGCACCGCGTTTCGCAGCGTGACCGACGCCGAGCCGCCAAGGCTCATCGAGATGACCTTCGCGCCCCGCTGGTGAGCCCACACGATGCAACTAGCCACGTCCGCGATCGAGCCCGAGCCGTCTCGGTCGAGCGCCTTGCAGACCACGAGCGGGGAGGAGAACGCCACTCCGGCGATGCCGCGACGGTTGTTCGCGGTCGCGCCGATCGTTCCCGCGACGTGCGTGCCGTGATCGTTGTCGTCGGCGCACGCGCCGGCGCTCACCTTGCCGTTACGCGAGGTGGCGCACGCGCTGGGCTTGCCCTGCAGATCCTCGTGGGCGGCGTCGAGGCCGGTGTCCACGATGCCAACCGGTACCCCGCCACCGAGCGGGAACGAGCTCAGGCGGGCGAGGTCCCAACCTCGCGCGGCATGGATCTCGCTCAGCCCGCCGAGGTCGCGGAAGAGGGGGTCGTTCGGCGTGGCGCTCGCCCGCAGCCTGCGGTTCGGCTCGGCGTAGAGCACCCCGGGGGAGCGGGAGAGCCTGCGGGCCACCTGTGCCGGGTCGCCGTCGACGCGCACGACTCGCGCGCCCTGGCCGCGGACGCTCCCCACGGTGCGCCGCACGCCGGTGCGCCGCGCGTCGGCGTCGCGTCGCGCCGAGGAGCGCCCCGGTCGGTATTTGACGATGACGGTCGGCGCCTCGGCGGCGGCGGTGCCCGCGCCGAGGAGTGTCAGGGCGCCGGCCAGGACGGCGCAGCGGCGGGTGCGATGCATGGGGAGTCCTCCCTCGCAAGTTGACGAGGAGCGAATCCTGCGGGCCGGGCATCCGCCGCCGGCGCTCGACGCGTCACTTGGCACGCGTCCCAGCGCGATGGGCAACGAACTGCGCGCCGGCCGTGTCAGAGACAGCGGTCGGCGGGAAGGCTCCCGGGGTGGACTTCGCGGAGCTCGCTCGTCGCCCCGACCCGCCGCTCGACGCTCTCACGCTGGCGGTGGCCGCGGAGCTCGGAGACGTGAACGCCGCCGCCGCGAGCGAGCAGCTCGACGCGCTGGGAGTGGAGCTCGCCGCCGAGCTAGGACCCGCCGCCACACCCGCCGAGGAGGCCGAGGCCTGCGCGGGCGTGCTCGGCGCCCGGCACCGCTTCGTCGGCGACGTCGAGCGCTACGACGACCCCGAGAACTCCATGCTCGACCGGGTGCTCGAGCGGCGGACCGGCCTGCCGATCCTCCTCTCAGTGGTCTACGTCGAGGTCGCGCGGCGGGCGGGCGTCGACCTGCGCGGGGTCGGACTGCCGGGGCACTACGTGGTCGCTCACTTCGGCGCCGAGCCGCCGATCCTGCTCGACCCCTTCGCGGGCGGCGGGCCGCTCCCCGAGGAGCCGACGCCCGCCCTCGTGCGTCCCGCGGGAGCGCACGAGACCGTCCTGCGCGTACTGAACAACCTCGTCGGCTCCTACGAGCGGCGCGGAGACCTCGGCCGCGAGATCCGCGCCGCGGAGCTGCGGCTCGCGCTGCCGCTCGACTCGGCGATCCGCTCCCACCTCCAAGCCGAGCTGCGCGCGCTCCGCGCGCGGCTCAACTGAGCCTTGTCACTTCCCTACTCTGGAGGGATGGACGGTGAGCTCACACCGACGCGGGGCGGGAGCGACCGCCGTCGGGGACTCGTCCTCGTGGGAGCGATGGCGGCCCTGATGTGGGTCGTCGAGGTGATCGACCAGATCGCCGGCGGCGCGCTCGAGCGCTACGGGATCGAGCCGCACCGGACCGAGGGGCTCATCGGCATCGCCACCGCGCCGTTCCTCCACGCCGGATTCGGGCACCTGATCGCCAACACGCTCCCGTTCCTCCTGCTCGGCGCGACGATCGCCCTGAGCGGGCTGGTGCGAGTCGTGGCGACGACGGCCATCGTCGCGCTGGTCGGCGGCCTCGGCACGTGGCTCCTCGCCTCGAGCGGCACGGACCACATCGGTGCGAGTGGAGTCGTCTTCGGCTACGCCACCTACCTCATCGCGCGCGGACTGTTCACCCGCAACCTGCTCCACCTCGCGGTCGGGGCCGTGGTCGTCGGCTTCTACGGCGCCTCGCTCCTGTTCGGCCTGATCCCCGCCGACGGCGTCTCGTGGCAGGGCCACCTGTTCGGCGGTGCCGGCGGAGTCGTCGCGGCGCGCCTGCTCGACCGCCGCGCGGGTCGCGCGCCCAGCCAGGACGGACCGTCGCGCGCGGGTCTGCCCGAGCTGCCCTACTAGGAGCCGCGCAGCTCGAGGAGCAGCGGCGCGTGATCCGAGGGCTTCGGGCCCTTGCGAAAGCTCCGATCGATCCCGCACGCCGTTACGCGCCCCGCGAGCGGACCGCCCACGAGCGCGAGGTCGATCCGCAGCCCGAGCTTGCGGTGGAAGTGGCCCTGGCGGTAGTCCCACCACGTGTAGCCGACCTCCTCGGGATGGAGCTCGCGGTAGGCGTCGCGCAGCTCACCGGCTGCGAGCACTTCCTCCAGGCGACTGCGCTCCTCCACGGTCACGTGGGTCGAGCCGGCGAACGCGACCGGGTCGTAGACGTCGCGGTCCGCCGGGGCGACGTTGAAGTCGCCGAGGACCGCCGCCGGCTCGCCCCGCCAGGCGCTCACGCGCCGGGCGATCGCCTCGAGGAAGGCGAGCTTCTCCGCGAACGGCTCGGAGCCGACGGCCCGGCCGTTGGGGACGTAGACGCTGGCCACCCGCACCCCAGCCACGCTCGCCTCGACCCACCGAGCCTCCTCGGGGGCGCTCTCACCGGGCAGCCCGCGGGCCTCGTCCTCCAGGGGAAGATCGGTCCGGGCGAGGATCGCCACGCCCGCCCACCGCCCGGCGCTGTGCTCCACCGCCGCATAGCCCGCCTCGGCGAGCTCGGCGTGCGGGAAGGCGGCCTGCTCCACCTTGGTCTCCTGGAGGCAGACGACCTCGGGCGCGTGGCGCTCGAGCAGCTCGAGCACACGCGGCAGGCGAGCGCGCAGCGAGTTGACGTTCCAGGTGACGATGAGCATCGGTCCCCTCAGTCTGCTATCCACCGCGCCGGAATGCGCGTGGGACTCGTCCTCGGAGCCGGTGGCGTGCTCGGAGGCGCGTGGCTCACCGGCGGGCTCGAGGCCCTGGCCACCGAGACGGGATGGGACCCGGCCGGCGCCGAGCTCATCGTCGGAACCTCGGCCGGGGCGATGATCAGCGCGCTGCTGGCCGGAGGGGTGCCGCCGTGGTTCATGGTCGCCCACTCCGCCGGCGAGTCCTTCGCCGGACTCACCGACGCGGAGGGCCGGCCCGCGGCCGAGGCCGACCGCGCCGCCGGCGCGGTGTTCCGCATCCATCCCGGCGCACTCCCGCTCGGCCCCGGATCCTGGCGCCTGGCCCTCAACACCCTCATCCGACCTCATCGCCACCGTCCCGCGGCGCTGGCCGGCGGCTGGCTGCCGCGCGGCTTCATCTCCACCGAGCCGCTCGAGCAGACGGTCCGGCGCGTGGTGCCCCACGGCTGGGCGAAGCATCCCGGTCTGTGGATCGTCGCCTGCGACTACGCGACGGGGCGCCGGGTGCCCTTCGGCCGCGACGGGGCGCCCCGCGCGGAGCTCGCCGACGCGGTGGCCGCCTCGTGCGCCATTCCCGGCTTCTACCGGCCCGTGGAGATCGCGGGCCGGCGCTACGTCGACGGGGGGATGTACTCCACCTCGAACCTCGACGTCGTCCGCGAGAGCGGGCTCGACCTGGTGATCTGCCTGAACCCCACCTCCTCCCTGCATCCGACGCGCGCGTGGAACCCCGCCGAGCGGGTGGCGCGGAGCATGCGAGAGAGCTCGGGGCGCCGCCTCGGGCGCGAGGCGCGCGCGCTGCGCGAGCGCGGGACCGAGGTGGTGCTCGTGCAGCCGCTGCGGGAGGACCTCGAGGTGATCGGGCCGAACCTGATGAGCCGGCGCCGCCGCGGCCAGGTGATCGAGACCGCGACGCGCACCGTGCGCTCGCAGCTCCAGGCACCCGGGGTGGCGGAGAGGCTCGCCGGGCTGCCGGCGGGGGAGGCGCACCGGATCCGGCGACCCGACGGGCCTCCAAGCGAATGGCCCGACGTGCTGGGTGGCGTGAGAGCCTCCGCCCCTGCCTCCGGGTGAGGACGCCCAGGCGAGCCGACCCGCCAACCTGAGGTCGGCGCGCGCGTTCTCGTCCTGAAGCGATGAACACCGCCGAGCTCCAGATTCCGCCCCCCTCGCCGTCCGCCGCCTTCGATCGGCCCGCCTCCGAGCGCGCGATCTTCGTCGACGAGGGTGAGCGCCGCGCGCGGTGGCTCGGCCGGCTCGGCCGGGGGGCGGCCGTGCTCTTCGCGCTGTGGCTGGTGGCGCTCCTGGCCGGCGCGCTTGGGTTCGGCCGGCTGCCCGGGGTGCCCTATCTCGTCCCCGCCGCGCACCCCGCACGGTCCGCCGCGGGCCCGCGGAGCGCCCGTCCTCCCGCTCCGGCGGCACCCACGCGCGACGCGGTGAGGCAGGTTCCGCGAGCCGCCTCCGCGGCGCGCGTCACGCGAGCGGGCGGGGGCCTTCGGAGGAGCGCCGCGCGCCGCGGGCCGCGCGGGAGCTCGGCCCGGACCCCCACCTCCGCCGGCGGCTCCCTCGCCGCTCCCGGACGGACCGCCCGGCGGCCGTCCGCTGTCGCTTCGCCGCCCTCGCTCGCCCCCGGGCGCTCGGCGACTTCCCCCGGCGCCGCCCGCGGAGGCGGCCAGGCCCACCTGGCGCCGGGCCGCGGCACGGTGGGAGCCCCCGGCCGCTCGAGCACCGCTCCCGGCCACACGAAGGCCGCTCCCGGCGGCGGGTCCTCGCGGAGCACGCCCCACGGGAGCGGCCACGGCTCCCGCTCAAGCCGCCCGTAGCCGCGTGGAGTCGAGGGCCGCCTCGAGCCGGCGCGTGCGCGCCACGCGGATCCGGCGACGCATCCGCCGTCCGCCCGGGCACCGGCTGCTCGTCGCCTTCGGGGTGCTCCTGCTCCTCGTGCTCCTGCTCGTCCAGGGGTTCACCGTCCTGACCACCGGGGCGAGCCGCACCCCGTCCGCCGCGGCGGGCTCGCCGCTGGCCGTCGCGGGCTCGGTGCTCGGCGCCGTTAACGGCCGGCTGGTCCCTCGCGAGCCGGCGGTTGGCCGGCGCATCGCGCTGAGCTTCGACGACGGTCCCGACCCGCGGTGGACGCCGCGGGTGATCGCGGTGCTGCGCCGCGAGCACGTGCCCGCCACGTTCTTCGTGGTCGGGGCGCAGGCGGTGCGCCACCCCGGCGTCGTGCGCACGCTGCACCGGGACGGCTTCGAGCTCGGCAACCACACCTTCACCCACGTCGACCTCGCCGCGGTGCCGGCCTGGGAGCGCGAGCTGCAGATCTCCTCGACGGAGAGCGCCCTGGCGGGGCTGGTCGGCGTGCGGCCCCGCCTGGTTCGGCCGCCCTACTCTTCGACGCCGGCCGCCGTGACGCCGCGCGAGGCCGGCGCCTACGCAGAGATCGCCCGCCGCGGCTACCTCGTGGCGCTCTCCGACCTCGACGGGCGCGACTGGGCGCGACCGGGGACCGAGGAGATCCTTCGCGCCATCACGCCGAAGGGCAACACGGGCGGGATCGTCCTGCTCCACGACGCGGGCGGCGACCGCTCGGAGACGGTCGCCGCGCTCACGCGCCTCATCCCGCGCCTACGCGCTCGCGGCTTTCGGTTCGTGCGAGCCTCGGAGCTGGCGCGGATCCCCGACGGCGCCGCCGAGCCGCGGGCCAGCGGGTCGCAGAGCGTGCGCGGCGACTTCCTCGTGGCCACCCTGGCGGTCGCACGGGTGATCACCGACGCGCTGACCGCGATCCTCGTCCTCGTCGCGATCCTCGCGGTCATGCGGGCGCTCGTCCTCGTCGCCCTCGCCCGCCGCCACGCGCGAGCGTTTGTCCGTCGTGAGGAGGACCCGAGCTACGCGCCGGGCGTCTCGGTCGTGGTTCCCGCCTACAACGAGGCGGTGGGGATCGAGCGCGCCGTCCGCTCGCTGGCCACGAGCGACTACCCGGAGCTCGAGATCATCGTCGTCGACGACGGATCCACCGACGGCACGGGCGACCTCGTCGAAGGGCTCGGGCTCGGGCGGGTCCGGGTGATCCGCCAGCCCAACGCGGGCAAGTCCGCCGCGCTCAACCGGGGCGCCTCGGCCACGGCGCACGGGATCATCGTCACGGTGGACGGCGACACCGTCTTCGAGGCGGACACGGTGCGCCGGCTCGTCCAACCCTTTCGCGACGAGCGGGTCGGCGCGGTGGCGGGCAACACCAAGGTCGGCAACCGCTCGGGGCTCCTCGGGCGCTGGCAGCACATCGAGTACGTCATGGGGTTCAACCTCGACCGCCGGCTCTACGACACCCTGCAGTGCATGCCCACCGTCCCGGGTGCGATCGGGGCCTTCCGTCGCCGGGCGCTCGTGGACATCGGCGGCGTCTCGTCGGCCACGCTGGCCGAGGACACCGACGTCACGATCGCGATCGGTCGCGCGGGGTGGCGCGTGGTCTACGCCGAGGACGCGCGGGCCTGGACAGAGGCGCCGGCCTCGCTCAACGCCCTGTGGTGTCAGCGCTACCGCTGGTCCTACGGGACCATGCAGGCGGTGTGGAAGCACAAGGCCGCCGTGTGGCGTCCCGGCGAGCAGAGGATCGGGCGGCGCGGATTGCCCTACCTGGTGCTCTTCCAAGTCGCGCTGCCCATGCTCGCGCCGCTCATCGACCTCTTCGCGCTCTACGGCCTCGTCTTCCTCGATCCGGCACCGGTCATCGGCTACTGGGTCGCCTTCAACGTCATGCAGCTCGCGCTCGGCGGGTACGCGTTCCGGCTCGACCACGAGTCGCCACGCGCCCTCTGGGCCATGCCGCTGCAGCAGTTCGTCTACCGCCAGCTCATGTACCTGGTGGTCATCGAGTCGGTGATAAGCGCCGCGCTCGGCACGCGGCTTCGCTGGCAGCACCTCGAGCGCACGGGCGACGTCGAGGTCCCCGCCTGAGCCTGAGCGACGGTGCGGGGGCGCGAGGGCGTCGTCCGGCGGCTCGCGCCCCCTCCGGTTAAGGTTCGGACAAACGCTCGCGCGCGTGCGGGGAAGGCCCCGGCGGCGCAATAGGCTCAGAGACGCGAACGGAGACGGTGACCCCCGGCGTGGCCGTTCGCTCTCGCCCGGGAGGCCATTGGCCGACCGGGCCGCCTCCCGCCATGACGCCACCCTCGCACGACAGCACCGCCGCCGAGCGCCTCGGAGTGGGCGGACTCGCGCTGCGGCGCTCGGCGCGGGCCCCGCTGGCGCTCAGCCGCCCGCGCCTCGGCGTCGGCGCGCTCGTCCTCGCCTGCGGAGTGCTGGCGGGGCTCTCGCTCCTCTGGCCCTCGACCCCGACCTATGACCCGTGGGCGTGGCTCATCTGGGGTCGCGAGGTCGTCTCGGGCCACCTCTCCACCCTCAACGGGCCGTCCTGGAAGCCCCTTCCCGTCGCCTTCACCGCCGTCTTCTCGCTGCTGGGGGGAGCGGCACCCGCGCTCTGGCTCGTCGTCGCGCGCACCGGTGGGCTCATGGCTCTGGTGATGACCTTCCGGGTGGCACGCCGCCTCGGCGGCGTGGCCGCCGGGGCAAGCGCGCTCTTGGCCCTCGCCCTCGTCAACTTCTTCCTGCGCTCCTCCGCACTCGGGGACTCCGAGGGGTTGCTCGTCGCGCTCGTGCTCGGCGCGGTGGAGCTGCATCTCGTCGGCCGCCGGCGCGACGCGCTCCTCGCCGGCTTCGCCGGCGCGCTGCTCCGGCCGGAGGTCTGGCCGTTCCTCGGTCTCTACGGCCTCTGGCTCACGTGGCGTGAGCCAGAGCGGCGCCCGCTCCTCCTCGGTCTCGGCGTCGCCCTGCCCGCGCTGTGGTTCGGGCCCGAGCTGTGGGGCTCGGGCGACGCCCTGCGCGCCTCCGCGCGCGCCAAGCAGGCGGTTCCGGGGCTTCCGGGCCACGCCGCGCACCCGATTCAGGCGCTGCTCCACACCGCCTGGCCGATCATCATCGCGCCCGTACGCGCCGCGGCGCCCGTGGCGCTCGTCTTCGCCCTCTTCGGCCGGCGCACGCGCTTGGAGGACCGCACGGTGCTCTGGCTCGGGGCCGGCACCGTGCTCTGGCTCGCGGTGGTCGCCGCCATGACCCAGGCCGGCTACTCGGGCAACCTGCGCTACCTGCTCGCTCCGGCGGCGCTCGTCTGCGTGCTCGGCGGGGTCGGCGTCGGCCGGGTCCTCGCGCTGGCCGCACGCGGGCGCGGCCTCGTCCGCATGGTCCGGGTCGCCGTGGTGGCCGGGGCGCTGTGCGCGGCCATCGTCCTCACCGCCCTCGCCCCGGGCAACCAGCTCGGGCTGGACCTCGGCCCCGTGCGCGCCGAGGCCAAGCTCAACTCCTTCCTGCCCGCGGCCATCGCGACGGCGGGGGGGCGCGAGGCCGTCATGCGCTGCGGAACGCCGGTGATCGGCGCCCTCCAGGTCACGCCGCTGGCCTGGCACCTGCACGCGCGCATCGACGACGTCGACTACCTGCCCCACCTCCACGACGTCGTCTTCCTGCCCCAGGACGCGCACTCCCACGACCCGGGCTATCCGCCGGCGACCGTCTATCGGCCGTTCACCTACAAGCAGGCGGGGACGGCGGGCGCGTGGCGCGTGCTCACCCGCTGCGCGAGCTAGCCCGCGCGCCGTCCCGTGGCCTCCTACGCCGCCAGCCCCCACTACGCCGGACTCCGCGCACGGGCGCTGCCCTCCGCGCGCGTCGTCGGCGCGCTCTCCGTCGGGCTCCTCCTCGCGGTCTCCCTGTTCCTGCGCTTGCGCTACCTGCACGTGCACTTCTGGGTCGACGAAGGGCTCTCGGTGGGCATCGCCTCCCATCCGCTCGCCGACATCCCGTCGGTCCTGCGCCAGGACGGCTCGCCCCCGCTGTACTACGTGATCCTCCACGCGTGGATGGGTCTCTTCGGGCGCACGGAGTCCGCGACCCACGCGCTGTCGCTCCTCTTCGCGATGCTGAGCGTGCCGGTCGCGCTGTGGGCGGGGCGGAGCCTGTTCGGCACGCGCGCGGGCTGGATCGCCGCCGGCTTCGCCGCGCTGTGTCCGTTCATCACCGCCTACGCGCAGGAGACGCGCATGTACGCGCTCGTCGTGTTGCTCTCGATCGCGTGCACGGCGGCCTTCGCGCACGTCTTCGCCCTCCGGCGCCGGCGGCACCTCCCGCTCTTCTCGGTGACGCTCGCGCTGCTCTTCTACAGCCACAACTGGACGTTCTTCTACGGCCTGACGAGCGTCATCGCGGTGTGGCTGTGCTGGCGCGCCGCGAGCGACCGGCGCGCGTTGCTGCGCGACGCGGCGCTCGGCTACGGCGGCGCCCTGGTGCTCTTCGCGCCGTGGATCCCCTCCGTGCTCTTCCAGGCCCGGCACACCGGCGCGCCGTGGGCCGCCTTCCCGGGCTACCACTCGCTACGCAACGGGGTCGAGGGTCTCCTCGGGGGAGAGGCGGCATCCGTCCTGCTCCTGCTCGTGGCCGGGGCCGGCGTGGTGGCGCTGCTGCGCCGCACGGACGCCCGGCGCACGGCTCTGACCGCGATCCTCTCCCTGGCGCTGCTCACACCGCTCATCGCCTGGAGCTTCTCGCAGCTCTCGCCGGCCTGGGCGGGCCGCTACCTCGCCGTCGCGCTCGGGCCGTTCCTGCTCGTCGCCGCCGCGGGGCTCGCCCGTCCCCGGATTCTCGAGCTCGCCGCGCTCGCGCTCGTCGCCCTGCTCTGGGTGAGCGCCCCCGGGGCCGACCAGAAGTCCAACGCCCACTTGGTCGTCGCGAGCTTCGCCGGCTCGCTGCTGCCCGGCGACTGGGTCATCTCCACCGAGCCTGAGCAGCTCCCGGTCGTCTCCTACTACCTGCCGACCGGCCTGCGCTACGCGACGGTGTTCGGACCGGCGCCGGACCCCGGCGTCGTGGACTGGCGCGACGGGGTGGCGCGCCTCGAGCGCACGAGCGCCGCCGCGGATCTCGAGCCGGTGCTCGGCGGGATGCCGGTCGGCGCCCATGTGCTGCTCGTGCGCCCGATCTTCTGGGACGACGGCCACTGGAAGGCGCCGTGGTCGCGCCTGGTCAAGGCACGTACCTGGGAGTGGGTGCGCACGCTCAAGCACGACCGGCGCTTCCAGCGCGACTACTCCGTCCCCGGCCCGCTGCGGGAGTCCGATCCCACCACCCGCGACCCGGGGCCCAACCCGCTGCGCGGCGTGCTCTACACCAAGGTCGTCAACTGAGCCGAGCGGCGCGGGAGCACGAGGCGGTCTTCGTGCCCGACGGCGAGCTCCTCGTGCCCACGCCGATCGCGCGCGGGCCGTGGGACCCCGACGCCCAGCACGGTGGCGCCCCGGCCGCGCTGCTGGCCCGGGCCTTCGAGCGCGCCGGCGAGTCCGGCGGGGCGCTCGTGGCGCGCCTCGGCGTCGAGTTCGTGCGGCCCGTGCCGCTCGCGCCGCTGCGCGTCGAGGCCGAGGTGACGCGCGCCGGGCGGCTCGTGCAGCTCCTCTCGGGGCGCGTGGTGGCCGAGGAGCGCGAGGTGTGCCGCGCCTCGGCCCTGCGCATCCGGCGCACGCCGGAGCCGGTGGTGGACGCCACCCCGCCCGAGCCGCCGCCGCCGGGTCCCGAGCACGGGCGAGAGGAGCCCTTCGTCCTCCCCGGGTTCGAGGAATCCTTCCTCGAGGCGGTGGAGCGCCGGTTCGTCTCGGGCGACTATGGCATCGGTCCGGCGACCGTGTGGATGCGCCTGCGCCAGCCGCTCGTCCTCGGGGAGGAGCCCACTCCGCTTCAGCGCGTCGCCGCGGCGGCGGACTTCGGGAACGGCGTCAGCGCTGCAGTGCCGTGGGAGGGGCACGTGTTCATCAACCCGGACCTCACCCTCCACCTCGAGCGCGAGGCGAGCGGGGAGTGGATCTGCCTCGAGGCGCGCACGCGCGTCGACGCGCACGGGACGGGAGCGGCGGAGAGCGTCCTGTACGACGGCGCCGGGCGCATCGGGCGCGCCGTGCAGTCGCTATGGGTGGATCGCCGCTGAGCCGGCGCCGATGCGGCCCGAGCGGTGCACGCCCGTGAGCCGGCCGTCGGCCAGGACCGCCCGGGCGAAGAGCCGGGCGGCGGCTCGCCCGCGCGGCACGCGCAACGCGAAGGGTCGCCCGTCGGTGCGGGTGAGCAGGCGGCGCCCGAGGTACCAGTCCACGCGGCGCACGAGGCCGAGGTCGCGGCCGGTGAGCGTCGCGCCCCGCCCGCGCACGCGCACCGCGACACGCACACGCCCGGACGGTCGCGCGGTGAGCTCGGCGACCAATCCCCGGAAGACCTCGAAGGCGGGCTTGGGCGTGTAGTCGTCGTTCAGCAGCCCGTAGTGGCGCTGGAAGTTCGACGAGCTCGAGTTGTGGTCGCGCAGGTCGAACCAGCGCAGGTCGCTCACGCCGTAGGTGGCGCGGAAGTCGTTAACCGCGTTCACGAGCGTCTGGGCGGCGAGCACCTGACGGTCCTCCGCGCGTCCCGGGCCGGTCGGGTAGCCCGTCTCCTCGACGTGGATCGGTACCGAGCGCCCGATCCCGGCGCTGGGCATCCAGCACTCGCGCAGCGAGGAGAGCGCGTTGACGATCCCGTCGCGCTCACCGCCGGGCGGCTCGACCGGCGGGAAGAAGGTGCCCGGGTAGGCGTCGAGGCCGACCCAGTCGAGCGCGCGCTGAAAGCGCGGGCCGCCGTGGTCGCGCAGGAAGCTCCAGAAGCTCTGGTCATCGGAGGGCAGCCCGCGGTAGGCCCAGTTGAACCCGACCGTGAGCTGGCCGAAGTGGCGGCGCCGCGCCTCCTCCTTGGCCGCGATGACGCCCTGCACGAGGGCCTCGCGCGCGCCGCGGTAGGCGCCGTCGGAGGAGTCCGGGGAGAACGTGAGGTTCACCTCGTTCGTGACCTGCAGCGCGATCACGCGCGGGTTGGAGCCGAAGCGGTCGACGACCTCGCGCACGAAGCGCTCAAAGCCGGCGATGTCGCCCTCCTGCGCCGGCGTGGGGTGATAGCGGACCTGGAGCTCGACCAGGTAGTTGCGGTGGGTGTAGCGGTTCGAGAGGACCTGGAAGCGGCGGATCGCGGCCTTGCCCTCGGACCAGAAGAGGCGGTTGAGCCGCAGGGCGAAGGGCGCGTGCCCGGGGCGCAGCCGCGCCAGGGCGCCGAGGGTCTGCACGGGCCGGTCGGGCGCCGCGGGCTCGGGCGCTCCCAGAGCGCCGGCCGGGCCGGCGGGGTTGATCCCCAGCCGCAGCGCGGGACCGGGGAGCTCGGGCACTCCGCTCGCCGACGGCGTGCCCGGGCAGCCGGGGGTGATCGCGGCGTGTGCGCCCGGCGCCGAGGCCAGCGTCGCGAGGACGCCGGCGAGCAGGAGCGAGCGGCGAAGGCCCACGCCCGACATTTCATCACGTCGTGCACAGCCTCGGCGCAGCAGGAAGCGCCGCGCCGCCGGGCGGCGAAGGCCCTCCTGGGCGAGCGCTAGCGCCCAGCGCCCGAACAGGTTGCCACGAGCGGGCCGGCAAGCCCGAGGTCGTGGGCGACGCGGCCGAGCTGGCTGGGCAGCATCGGCGGTGCGGGAAGGCGAGGCACGACGCCCTCCACCATGCCCGTGGCGGCCTGCGGTAAACGCCGCTTACACTGCTCCGCGGCATGGTCTCGACGGCGCACATCGATCCCTGGGTCGCCGCCGCAGCGGCCGAGATCGCCGCGCGCGCCGAGCGCGAGCTCGCGGCCCTGGTGGGGGTCTCCTCCCCCTCGGGGGACGTGCCCGGGGCCGAGGAGGCGATCGCGGTCGCCTCCGCGCTCCTGCCCGCCGGGGCGGCGATCGAGCGCCCGGCGTGCTCCTCGCCCGACCACGCCCCGGACCTCCTCGCGCGCGTGCGCGGGACCGGCGCCCGCCGCGTCCTCTTGCTCGGGCACCTCGACACGGTGATCGCCCACGGCCAGCACCGGCCGCTCGAGCGCCGCGACGGCCGCCTGCTCGGCTCGGGGACCGCGGACATGAAGGGCGGGGTGGTGCTCTCCCTCGGGGTCCTGCGCGCGCTCGGCGCCCGGCCCGAGGCCTACGCCGAGGCGGCGCTGCTCCTCGTCGTGGACGAGGAGTGGCGCACGCGCCCCTTCCACTACGCCGAGCGCTTCGCCGGCTGGGACGCATGCCTGTGCTTCGAGGCCGGCGAACGCGGCCCCGACGGGGAGGAGGGGGTCGTCGTGCGGCGCAAGGCGGCGGGGACGCTCCGGGTGGACGCCCACGGCGCCGCCGCCCACTCGGGCTCGGCGCCCGACCGCGGTCGCAACGCCCTCCTGGCCATCGCGGCGGCGGCGGCCCGGGTGGCCGAGCTCCACGATCCCGCCGGGCCCGACCGGCTCACCGCCGTGCCGACCATCGCCCGCTCGGGAGAGGCCTTCAACGTCGTGCCCGCGGCCGGGGAGCTCTTCTGCGACCTGCGCGCCGATCGGGCCGAGGCCTTCGCCGCCGTGCGCGAGGCGGTGCCCGCGGAGGTCGGGGGCGCGGAGCTCTCGGCGGAGATGATCCGCCTGTGGCCCGGCATGGACTCGCGCGTGGCCACGGAGGAGGTCCTCGGGCACGCGAGCGGCCGCCTCGGCCGTCCCGTGATGGGCATGGAGCGCGGCGGGGCGAGCGACGCGAGCCACATCGCGCCCTCGGTGCCCGTCACGATCGACGGCCTCGGCCCGCGCGGCGGGGGCGCCCACACGCCCGAGGAGTTCGTGCGCGCCGACGCCCTGGCGAGTCGCGCCGAGGTGGCGCTGGCCCTGAGCGCCGCCGTGCTCGGGATCTAGGGGCTTTCTTCAGAGGCCACTGCGGCGCTTTGGATGAACGCGGTCTTGGCGGCCGTGTAGCCCTCGCGATCGTCGGCCATCCGCTTGGCGAGATCGCGCTTGAGCGCTGCGTAGTCCGACGCGAGTTGGGTATCGCTGCGCAGCATGTCGCGAAAGCGTAGGTGCCGGGCGAGCACGTCGGGGTCGGCCACGAGGTGGAGGTGGTGTGTGCGGTGAGACGCTGACGGGAGGCATAGCCAACGGCGGCCCGACAAGTAGTCGTTGTAGGCAGCCGGATACTGATAGCCGGCTTGGTCGACGAGCGCGGGCACCGAGGCGTCGAGGTCGTCGACCACGGCCATCATGTCGATGATCGGCTTGGCCGGCAGCCCCGGAACAGCCGTAGATCCGATGTGATGGAGGTCCAGGCTGGTGGTGATCTCGGCCAGGCGCGCGGCTTCGGCACTGAAGCACGCGGGCCAGGAACGGTCGTAGTCGACGATCACGATGCGCGCGTCGCGCTCACCGGAGCGCGCCAGGTCATGCGCGCTGGCGACGCGGCGTGCGGCCGAATTGCGACGCGCGGGCACGCGAGAAGTCTCGCAGCGTCAATCCCGGTTGCGCAGCGCCGGCGGAGGCTACCCCCGGTAGCGGTAGGGCTACCCCCGGGGTACCGCATGTGGTAGCCCCGGGTAGCCTCTGGCAAGAGGGTGGCCGTGCGGTTGGCCTCGACCTGCGCCGCCCCGCGCACACCCCGCCGCGGAGTTGCTCATCTAGGGCCGCGGTGAGGCTACCCTGCGCGCCCGACTGGTCCGCTGTCGGCGGCGTTAACGTAGGACCATCATGGAGGCCTGCCCGTGACCAGGATCGCCGTACGCGCCGAGGGCCTCGAGAAGCGCTTCGGGGACACGCACGCCCTGCGCGGACTCGACCTCGAGGCCGAGGAGGGCGCCGTCCTCGGCCTGCTCGGCCCCAACGGCGCGGGCAAGACCACGGCGGTGCGGATCCTCGCCACGCTCCTCGAGCCCGACGCCGGGCGGGCGGAGGTGGACGGGCTCGACGTCGTGCAGGACGCCGAGCGGGTCCGGGCGCGCATCGGGCTCACGGGGCAGTACGCGGCGGTCGACGAGTACCTCACGGGCCACGAGAACCTGGAGATGGTGGGCCGCCTCTACCACCTCCCGAAGCTGCGCGCGCGCGAGCGCGCCGATGAGCTGCTCGAGCGCTTCGACCTCGTCGAGGCCGGCCGCCGCCAGGCCAAGACCTACTCGGGCGGGATGCGCCGGCGGCTCGACCTTGCCGCCGCTCGTGGTGGCGCCGCCCATCCTCTTCCTCGACGAGCCCACCACCGGGCTCGATCCCCGCAGCCGCCAGGCCGTTTGGGACCTCATCGGCGAGCTCGTGGCCGGGGGCACGACGCTGCTGCTCACCACGCAGTACCTCGACGAGGCCGACCGGCTGGCCGACCGCATCGCGGTGGTCGACTCGGGACGGGTCATCGCCGAGGGCACCTCGGACGAGCTGAAGGGGCAGGTGGGCGGCGAGCGCGTCGAGGCCACCGTGGCGCACTCCGAGCAGCTCGACGCGGCCGTGGCGGTGCTCTCCCGCCTCGGCGAGGGCGCGCCCCTGCTCGACGCCGCCCGCGGCCGCGTCGCCGTTCCCGTGCCCGACGGCGCACGCCGTCTGGCCGAGGTGGTCCGCGACCTCGACGCCGCGGGGGTGGAGCTCGCCGACCTCGCCGTCCGCCGCCCGACCCTCGATGACGTGTTCCTCGCGCTGACCGGGCACGCCGCCGAGGAGGTCCCCGAGGGGGAGGCGCCCGTCGCCCAGGAGGTGGCGGCGTGAACGCCGTCGCCGAGCGGGGCCCCCAGAGCCTCCTCGTGCCGCCGACCGCCGGCCGGCTCGGGCGCCTGCGCCTGACGGTGGCGGACACGGTCGTGCTCACCAAGCGCTCGCTCACGCATACGGTGCGCTCCCCCGAGCTCCTCATCTTCGCGACGATCCAGCCCGTCATGTTCGTGCTGCTCTTCCGCTACGTGTTCGGCGGCGCGATTGCCGTGCGCGGCACCTCCTACGTGAACTACCTCATGGCCGGCATCTTCGTTCAGTCCGTCTCCTTCGGGGCGATGACGACCGGGGTGGGCCTGGCCACCGACCTGACCCAGGGCCTCGTCGACCGCTTCCGCTCCCTGCCCATGTCGCGCTCGGCCGTGCTTACCGGCCGCACGCTCGGCGACCTCGGTCGCAACATGTTCACCGTGCTGGTGATGCTCGCCGTCGGGCTGCTCGTCGGCTTCCGCCCGCACGGCAGCCCCCTGCGCTGGCTGGGCGCCGCCGGGCTGCTGCTGCTCGTCTCCTTCGCGCTGTCGTGGATCTCGGCCACGATCGGGCTCCTCGTCCGCAACGTCGAGGCGGTCCAGTCGGCGGGCTTCGTGTGGCTCTTCCCCCTCACCTTCGCCTCGAGCGCGTTCGTTCCGACGTCGTCGATGCCCGGCGTCCTGCGCGCCTTCGCCGAGCACCAGCCGATCACCCAGGTCGTCAACTCCGTGCGCGCGCTCGTGCTCGACCGTCCGGTGGGCTCGGCGGGCTGGCAGGCGGTGGTGTGGTGCCTGGCGATCCTCGCGGTCTTCATCCCGCTCTCGGTGCGCCTCTACCGGCGCACCTCGGCGACGTAGACGCCACTCGCAAGAGAGACCGGGGGGATCATCGGGCGGCTCGAGGTGAGCGCGGCCCCATGGCGCTCTCGAGCCTCCCGGTCCATGTCCGCGCGCCGAGTAAGGCGAGCGCGACGAGGTTGGCGCTCGCGCCGGCGAGCGTCAGCAGCCCGCTCGTGAGCTCGTAGCCGAGGTCGATGCCCAGCGCGCCGAGCACGAGCAGGGCCGCCGTCCACGCCGGCGCGGCGCCGCGGCGCCACAGGCCGATGCCGAGCACCGCCAGGCCGAGGGTGGCGAGGCCCGCTCCCAGCAGGATCGGCGCCACTGCGGGCGCCCCCTCGACCCGGTCGAGCAGAGCGACCATCTGGGCGCGGTCGGCCCCGGCGCCCACCATCTGCCACTCCACGAACCCGAGGCCGCTGACCACCGCCACGCAGACGACCCCGGTCAGCGCGAGCCCGCCGCCGACGTGCGCGAAGCGCGCGCCGTGCGTGCGCAGCGGGAGCATGAGCCCGACCACCGCAGCGACGAGCAGGGCGAGCCCGACGAAGTTGATCAGGTTGGCGGCATACCAGCGGCCGGGCGAGCGGCCGACGACGGCGAGCTGGGCCGCGGCGTCGGATTCGTTGGCCGGGGCGATCGCGGTGGCCACCAGCGTCAGAAGCGGCGCCAGGACGAGCGCGCCGGGGGCGAGCAGGCGGCGAGCACGACCGGAAGGGGAGGGCGCCATGCCGGGGGCAGGCTAGCCTCGGAGGCGATGGACGACCACGACCGCCTCAAGAACCGCCTCGCCGGCCTCTCCCTCGTGGGCAGCGCGCTGGCGCTCGCCGCCGCCGACGTGATCTCGCCGGTGATGAGCTCGAGCGACGCCGAGCAGCTCGCGATCGTCGCGCGCCACCCCGACCGGCAGTACGTCTCCGCGCTGCTCGCCCTGGCGGCCCTCGCGCTGCTCGGACCGGCCGCGCTCGGCCTGGCGCACAAGCTCCGTGGCCGCTGGGCGAGCCACGGCCTGAGCGGCGTCGGCCTCGTCTTCGTCGGCGTCGTGGCCACCGCCACTGCCACCGCTCTCGCCCTCGTCGAGTGGCGCGCCTCGGGACACGGGCTCGACCGAGCCCAGATGACCGCGCTCGTCCACGAGCTCGACACGAGCACGGGAGTGGCGGCGGTCTTCCTGGGCGGAGTCGGCGTGGCGCTGGGTCTCGGGACCCTCGCCCTGGGGCTCTACCGCGATCGCGTGCTCTCCGCGCCGCTGGCCGTCCTCGTCGTGCTCGGTCCCGCCGTGGTCGACATCGGGTTCACCGTCAACGACCTCAGCACCGCGATCGCCGGCTCGGCGCTCATGCTCGTCGGCTACGCGCTCGTCGCGCGTGCGCTGTTCGGCTTCCCGGGGCGCTCCGCTCCGGTTGAGCGGCGCGATCCCGCCTTGGCGCCCTACCGCGGCACGTAGAGGTCGAGGACGCCCGAGTCCCTTCCGGCGTTCGCGTTGCCCTCGGGCAGCGCGATCCGCCCGGCGGCGACGATCGGACTGTTCCAGTGGCCCGCGCCCGCCGGGAGCGTGACGATCGGGTGCGGGGAGCCCGGCCGGTAGACCCGCAGGCCGCCGTCTCCTCCTCCGTAGACGTAGAGGAGTCCGCCGGCCAGCACCGGGCTCGTGCCCCCGTGCCCGTTCGACCACACGAGCGCCAGGCGGGGGCGCCGCCCGCGCAGCTCGAAAGCCGCCGTGCCGCTCCCGTTGGCCACGAAGGCGAACACGTGCCCGCGGTGGCGCCATACCGCCGGAGCAGTGAAGACGACGGCGTGGGCGCTCAGCCGCTGGAGCTCCCCACCCGTCGTCCGGTCGGCCACCCGGCGGCGTCCGTTCAGCTTCTCGAGCGAGAGAAGCTTGAGCACGCCGTCCTTGCCGCCCTGCAGGACGTAGCGCGGCCGGGCGCTCTTTCCGGGCGCGGGAAGGAGCGCGGGGCCGGTGGAGCCGAGGTCGGAGTCGGTGGCCTCGAGCTGCTCGCGGTCGCGCGGGGTGTAGCTCTGCTCGAGGCGTCCGGCGCTCGGAGCGAGCTCGAGCACGCTGTCGCCCCAGTCCGTGCGTCCGTTCCACGGCCCGTTTCCGGTGGTGAAGATGATCCGGCCGCTGCCCGGTTCGATCACCGCGCCGGCGCGCGACCAGATCGCCGAGAGCTGCGAGGGGCACGAGCTCGGGACGAGGAGCTGCCGGCGGTCGGAGCAGAGGGAGTTGAAGATCCCGGCGCGGCGGCCCGTGCGCCGGTCGAGCGCGATCACGTGGCCCTGGTAGGGCGGGTAGTCGCCGACGTAGCCGCCGGTGACCACGTAGACCCAGGGTCCCGAGAGGTTGAGCGCGGCGGCGAGCTTCTCGTGGCCTGCGTCGCGGGTGACCACCGCGGGCCAGCCGTCGCGGCGCAGCTCGCGCCCGGAGCCGGCGGCGAGCTTGCGCACCCGGCCGTCGGGCGAGGCGGCGTAGACCCAGCGGCGGTCGGGATCGGCCACCGGCGAGGTGTTGGTGATCTTCGCTGTGCCGGTCAGGCGCCCCGCGCTCGGAGGGACGAACTCCCACACGCGGTGGCCCGAGGCGGCGTCGAGGGCGAGCGTCTTGCCGTAGGTGGTGGTGACGATGAAGAGGTCGCGCACCCCGCGTCGTGTCGCGATCCCGTGCAGGAAGATCGGAGAGGAGTCGACGGTGCCGGGCAGGCGCACCGCGATCCGGCGCAGCCGCTTCACGGAGGCGTCCGTGAGGCCCGTGGCGTGCGGCTCGACGTTCGAGCGGGCCGCGTCGTAGCCGAACTCCGGCCAGTCGTAGGTGCCGCCGCGCACCGCGGCCTCTCGCGGCGTCGGGGTCAGCGCCGCCGCCTGCGCCGCGCTGAGCGACGCGGAGCGCTCGCCGGCGGGGCCGCAGCCGCCCGCGAGCAGGACGAGCGCGAGCAGGGCCGGTGCGGCGTGAAGGAGGCTGCGGGTGCGGAGCACGCCGTCAGTGTGGCATTCGCCCGCCCCTGATCGCCCCGCTTGGCGCGCGGGCGCCCGCGCCGGGCCCAAGCCCACTAGGATCATCCTCCCGCGCTCGCCGCCAGCGCTTCCATGGACGCCATCACGCTTCGCAACCGCCTGCTCGTGGCCACCTCCATGTGGCGCGAGACCGTCGATGAGCCGCTGCCGCGACTTCCCGCCGGCGACCCCGTCCAGCAGCTCGAGCGCTTCGAGCTCGAGCTCGTCTCCCAGCTCTGCTCCCGTGCGAGCGCCGCCTCGGCGCGCGACGTGGCCGACCGTACCTGGGACCTGGTGCACGACCGCCCGGACTCCGATCCGGTCAAGCAGCGAGTCGTGGAGTGCCACCAGGCGCTCGCGCGGCTCGCCAAGCTCGGCTGATGGACAACCGCGAGGTCGACGTCGTCGTGGTCGGCGGCGGTCCGGCCGGGGAGGTGTGCGGGGCGCGGCTCTCCGCGGAGGGGCTCGAGGTCGCGCTCGTCGAGCGCGAGCTCGTGGGCGGGGAGTGCGCGTTCTGGGCGTGCATGCCCTCCAAGGCGCTGCTGCGCCCCACCGAGCTCCTCGACGAGGTGGCGCGGGTGCCCGGCGCGAAGGAGGCGGCGTCCGCGCCTCTCGACGTCGCCGCCGTCCTGCGCCGCCGCGACGAGGTGGTGCGCGGCTTCGACGACACCCGCCATGCCGAGCGCCTCGAGCAGCGCGGGGTCGCGGTGCTGCGGGGCACGGGGCGGCTCGTGGGCGAGCGGCGCGTTCGAGTCGGAGAGCTCGAGCTCCAGGCCCGGCTCGCGGTGATCCTCGCCCCGGGCAGCGCTCCCCTGCTGCCCCCCATCGCCGGCCTCGAGGGCGCCCGGCCGTGGAGCGACCGGGAGGCCACGACCGCCGGGGAGGTGCCCGGCCGGCTGATCATCGTCGGTGGCGGCGTCGTCGGCGCCGAGCTCGCGCGGGCGTGGAGCTCGCTCGGCTCGCGCGTCAGCCTGCTCGAGGCCGCTCCCCGCCTGCTGCTCAAGGAGGAGCCCTTCGCCGGGGAGCAGGTGGCCGCCGCGCTCGAGGAGCAGGGCGTCGAGGTCTCCTGCGGCGTCGAGGTGAGCGAGGTGCGGCGCGAGGACGGGGCAGGAGTGTCGGTCCGCCTCGCCGACGGTCCCGTGCTCGAGGGCGATGAGCTCCTCCTCGCCGTCGGGCACCGGCCGCGAACCGACGATCTCGGGCTGGAGACCGTCGGCCTCGAGCCGGGCGCCCCGATCGCCGTCGACGACGCGATGCGCGCCGGAGCGAGCTCCTGGCTCTACGCGGTCGGCGACGTCAACGCGCGGGCGCTGCTCACCCACGCCGGCAAGTACCAGGCCTGGGTGGCCTGCGAGCAGATCCTCGGACGCGACGCCCGCGCCACCCACGACGGCGCGCTCTCCCCGCGCGTGAGCTTCACCGATCCGCAGGTCGCCGCCGCCGGACACACGCTGAAGAGCGCCCGGGAGGCCGGCATCGACGCGCACGCGGTCGACCAGCCGATCGGCGCCGTGGCGGGCGCGAGCTTCGTCGGGCGCGGCGCGCCCGGCACCGCGCGGCTCGTGCTCGACCGCGGGCGCGGCGTCCTCGTGGGGGCGACCTTCACCGGCTCCGAGGTGGCCGAGCTGCTGCATGCGGCGACCATCGCCATGGTGGGCGAGGTGCCCGTCGAGCGCCTGCGCCACGCCATCCCCTCCTTCCCGACGCGCAGCGAGGTCTGGTTGCGCCTGCAGGACAAGCTCGAGGCGGCGCTCTCCGCCGGCGAGCGGTAGCCCTCGAGATCTCGGCGCTACCCGGGGGGCGCCGCTTCGTCCGGCCAGCGCCCGTGGCGCGAGTAGAACTCGCGCGCCTCCTCCTCCGCCCGGCGCTCGGGCGCCCCGCGAAGCGCCTCGCGCACGAGGTAGACGACGAAGGCGAAGCCGCCGAGGACTGCCACCGCCGCGGTCACCACGTCCAACGTCTTCACCCCGCCGAGGGTAGTGCCGCCGTGGAGTTTGGGAACCTTCTCGCGGGGTAGCTCTTGCCCGACACCGAGCGAACGGGAGAAGAGCGCATATGTCAGTCGAGTCCAGGGGAACCGAGGTCGAGGCGAGCGGAAGCTCGAGCGGCAGCTCGGTGCAGCGCAAGGGTGGAGGCGGCGCCGGTGGGCTGCAGACCGATCGTGGCGCGACGCAGATCGCCGACGCGGTGGTCACCAAGGTGGCGGGCATCGCCGCCCGCGAGGTTCCCGGCGTGCACAACCTCGGTGGCGGCGCGTCGCGCGCGCTGGGCGGCCTGACCCAGCGCGTGGGCATCGGCGACGAGCGCTCGCAGGGAGTATCCGTGGAGGTGGGCGAGCGCGAGGCGGCGGTGGACCTCACCGTGGTCGTTGAGTACGGCGAGTCCATCCCGCAGGTCTCCCAGCTGATCCGCGACAACGTGACCAAGCGGATCGAGGGCATCACGGGCCTCTCGGTCACCGAGGTCAACGTGGCGGTCAACGACCTGTACTTCCCGGGCGACGACGTGGAGCCGCCGCCGGAGCCCGCGCGCGTCCAGTAACCGCCGCCCGGATCACCTGAAAGACAGCGATGTCGTCTCTCTCGGCTCCGCCTCCGGGGCCGCAACCGAGCGCGCCGGCGAGCACCGTCGCGCCGACGGTGCGCGTCCGGCTCGCCGAGCTCGCCGTGGCCGCCGCGCTCTCGGTCAAGGGCGTGAGCGCGATGGCTGCCGACCCGCGCGGCGTGCACAAGACGCCGGCGGCGGGCGGCGAGCTGACCGGCGTGGGGGCGGCCGTGACCGGCGACGGGCGCTACGAGCTGACCCTGCACCTGCGGGCTGAGCTCGTGCCCCTCCACCCGCTGGCCGAGCGCGTCCGCGAGTCCGTACGGCGGATGGCGAGCAAGGCCGCGCTGGAGGATGCGCTCGGTCCGGTCTCGATCGCCTTCGAGGACGTCGCCCACCCGCTCGTCGTCGAGCCCGGAGCGCTCTAGTGGCCTCCCTGGCCCGCGCGCTCAGCCGGCTGCTGGGGATGCTCCTCCTCCTGGCGCTGGCGGTGGCCGGCCTGGCCGCGGCGGTCTTCTGCATCTCGGGCGGCTCGAGCGGGCTGTCCATCCCCGCGCTGGCCAAGCTGGTCCACCTGGCGCAGCTCAAGACCGAGGTGGGCAAGCTGCTCACGGCGGTGGAGAGCTCCGGCTCGGTCGCGCTTCTCTCCGTGCTGGGCGGGCTGCTCTCGATGCTGCTGGGGCTCTTGCTCCTGCTGGGAGTGCTCGCGCCCCGCCGTGAGCGGCTCATCATCGTCGAGCGCGGCAAGGAGGGGACGATCGCCGCGCGCCGGCGTCCCCTGCGCCAGCTCGCGGGCTGGCTCGTGGAGTCCGGTCGCGGGGTCACGGGGAGCAAGGTGCGGGTGCGCAGCTCGCGGCGGGGGAGGGGCAAGCTCAGGGTGACGGCCTACCGGCCGCGCACCGCCTCCGAGGCCGACGTGGAGCGCGCCGTCCGCGAGTCGGTCTCCCCGCTCGCCTCGGGCTTCGGGCTGCGTGAGCGGGTGCGCGTGGCGGTGGGCGAGAAGGGTGACCGGGTCGAGTGATGTTCCGCCAGCGCGTCAACCTGCGCCACTCTCCGGCCGAGCTCGTCGGGCGACTGCTCGTCCTGCTCCTCGCCGCGGCGCTGTTCTGGTACGGGCTCATGCTCGTGCTGCTGGCGGTGAAGGTCTCACCGAGCACGGTCAACGCCCTGAGCGGATACCGGACGGTCTACGACAAGCTCGCGGCGATCGGCCCGTCGAGCATCACCGCCACCGACCGGCTCGTCGTGGCCGGCGGGGGGCTCCTCCTCTTCCTGATCCTGGGCTACCTGGCGTTCAAGGCGATACCCAAGCCGACGCTCGCGCGCGGCGACGTGAACCTCGCCGAGGACGAGCGCGGCGAGGTCCGCGTGCAGCCCCGGGCGATCGAGCGGATCGCCGAGACCGCGGCGAGCCAGAACGCCGGCGTGGCCAGCGCCACCGGCCGCCTCGGAGACGAGCTCGACGTCATGCTCACCGTCCGGCGTCCACGCGAGGTCGCGGAGACCCTGCGCGCGGTCCAGGGCGCCGTGCGCGAGGCGCTGGCCCAGCACGAGCTTCCCGCGCTGCCCGTCAACGTGACCCTGACCGGAATCGACCGCACCACACGAAGGAGCCTCGAATGATCGCTCTCAAGCAGTTCTACGCCCTGCTCGGCTTCCTTTTCGCCGCGGCCTGGGTGGGCTTCGGGTTCGGCGACGCCATCCTCTGCCTGCTCTGCGCCGGAGTCTTCTACGTGATCGCCGGAGTGCTCCGGGGCGACCTCGACCTCGGGGAGTTCCAGAGCCGGGTCGCCGGGCGCTCCTGACCCCCCGCTTCCCGGCAGCATGGCCGCCGTCGCCGCCGGGCTGCTCGGAGCCCTCTTCGCGCTCGCCGGGGCCGCCAAGCTCAGCGGGCCCGCCGGCGCCCGCGACGCGGTCCGCACCCTCCTCCCCGGCGCGCCGGCCGCCCCGGCGGTCGCCGCGCTCGCCATCACCGAGCTCGCCCTCGGCCTCCTCCTCCTGAGCGGCCGCGCGCCGCGGGCGGCGGCGCTGGCCGCGCTGGCCGCGCTGGCGCTCTTCAGCGTCGCCCTCCTCGTCCTGCGGCAGCGCGCGCCGGGGTCCGGCTGCGGCTGCTTCGGGGACGCGGCCGAGCGCCCGGCGGGACTGGCGCGCAACGCCGCCCTCGCCGGCCTGGCCCTCCTCGTCGCCACCGAGCCCGAGGCGAGCCTCCCCGCGAGCGGCTCTCCCGGGCTCGTCCTGGCGCGCGGCGCGCTCGTCCTCGGCGTGCTTTTCGGGTGGAGGTGGGCCGTTCGGCTGGCGCGCGAGGTCCCGCCGGTGCCCCTGCGCTCCCCGCGCGGCCAGACCCGTCGCGGCTTCCTCGGGCGTGCGCTCGTCGGGGCGCTCGCCGTGGGCGGCGCGGCGCTGGCCGGCGACCCCGAGCGTGCCCTGGCGGCCGGCGCCCCCGGAGGGTGCACGAACGGCCGGCGGGGCGCCAGCGTGTGCTGGTCTCCGTGGCGAGTGCGGCGATCGGAGCCGTCGCACGGGCTGCCGCACGGGGCGCGGGGGATAGCGGTGCGCAAGGGGCCATCGTTCGCCGCGCCGATCGTCCACGTCGACGGGGCGCCGGCGATCATTCCCCTCGGCGGGTACTTCGGGCGCCAGAGCCGGCGCGGGGGGCCCTCCACCGGCTGTCCCGATCCCGGGGTGCGGCCGGCGTCGGGGACCGGTTGGGTCTTCGGGTACCTTCCCGCCCCCGCCGGCGGGCACGCCGCGGTGGGCTGGATCCCCACCGAGCTGCACCGCCGGCGCCTGGCCGCACCGGAGGACCGGTTTCGGGCGGTCCTGTGCGGGCCGGAGTCGCTCGACTTCGACTGCCGCGCCGGCTCGGAGCGCAGCTCCCCCTACCGCGCGCAATGCGGGCCCCGCGGCCCCGGCGGGCGGCGCACTGGATACGTCTGCGGCGGCGGCCGCGAGGAGCTCGGAACCTGCTTCGCGCCGCACGAGACGCAGGTCAGGGCGGTGGGCGCCGCCTTCTCGACCGGCCGCGAGGACGACCTCAGCGCCGGGCGCTACCTCCTGCGCTACACCCAGGGCGGCGCGGCCACCCTGTGGCTCGTGCCCGGCGACCGCGTGCGGGCCTTCTGCGTAGCCTGCGGGCGCCGTCGCGGCGACCCCGCCTGCCCCCCGCCCCCCGCCGGGGAGCCGTCCTCGAGCTGCTGTCAGAGCTGGTCGTGCGTCGAGGTTCTCGCCGCCCGCTGGGCGCCGGCCGGCTCACGCGGCTGGATCGACTCGAGCGTCCTGGCCGACCAGGGCACCCCGCCCGCCGTCCGGCAGAGCCTGCGCCAGATCGTGCGCGACGTGTTCCTCGTCTGACGTGCTCCTCCTTCCTCCGCCGCTAGTCCTCCGCGGAGAACCGCCGCCCGCGCTCGCGCTTGCGCGCGGCGCGCTGCCGCTTGGCCGCCGCCTGGCGCGCCCGAGCTCCCGCCGAGGGCCGGGTCGGGCGCCGCGGGCGCGCCACCGCAAGCGCGCCGGCCAGGCGCCCGCGCAAACGCTCGAGCGCGAGCTCGCGGTTGCGCGCCTGACTCCGGGCGTCCTGGGCGACCGCCACCACCCGGGGTCCCCATCGGGCCATCACCCGCTGCTTCTGGGCGTCGCTCAGCGCCGAGGAGGCCGCGACGTCGAAGACCGCCTCCACCCGGGAGGCCGTCACGTTGGCGTGCTGTCCGCCGGGCCCCGAGGAGCGGCTCGTGCGCACGATCACCTCGCGCAGGGGCACGGCGACGTCGCGGGTGAGGGGCATCGGGTCGTCCATGTGATGTAGGAGGATCCTCGCATCGGGGCTACGGAACCGGCCCCGAGCTGCCGATGAGGGGAGGGATCATGAGCGTCGTCTCCTCTGGCCCTCCCGCCTCAGCCGTCGCCGCGGGCGCCGCGCCCGCGCCGGGAGCGCAGCCTGCCGGCAAGTCGGGACTCACCCCGCCGACGCGCCGCGGCCGCTCCGCCCGCCTCATCGGCGACGTGATCGCCGACTTCGGGTTCGCCTCGCGAGAGCGGATCGAGTCCGCGGTGGCCACCTCGCGCGCCTCGGGCAAGCCGACCGGCCGGGTGCTGCTCGAGACCGGGGCGCTCACGCCCGATCAGCTCGCCCGGGTCGTCGCCGAGCGCTTCGGGCTCGATCACGTGGACCTCACTCGCTACAAGGTAGACATGGCGGCAGCGAACCTCGTCGGTCCCGGGGTCGCCAAGCGGCTCGGCGCGGTGCCCATCGACTACCAGGGTCCCCGCACCCTGCTCGTGGCCATGGCCGATCCCTCGAACGTGCTCGCCGTCGACGACATCGGGCTCATGACCGGCCTCGAGATCGTCCCCGCCATCGCCTCGCCCGACGACATCGCGCTGCTCATCGGACGCCTCAACCGCCTCGAGGAGAGCGTTGGGGACGTCGTCGAGGAGGAGGCCCCGGCCGTGGCCGAGGTCTCCGACCTGCGGGAGTCCGCCGCCGACGCACCGATCGTCAAGCTCGTGCAGTCCATCATCGCCCAGGCCGTGCAGCAGGGTGCCTCGGACATCCACTTCGCCGCCACGGAGGAGGACATGGCGGTGCAGTTCCGGATCGACGGCGTGCTCTCGCACTCCCTGAACGTCCCCCGCCGGATGCAGGGGGGCGTGGTCTCGCGAATCAAGATCATGTCCGAGATGGACATCGCCGAGCGCCGCGCCCCGCAGGACGGCCGGCTCAGCCTCGCCGTCGAGGGGCGCACGGTCGACCTGCGCGTGGTCACCCTGCCGCTCGTCTCTGGCGAGTCGGTGGTGGTGCGCATCCTCGACAAGAACGACTCGCTCATCGACCTCGACCACCTGGGGATGCTGGCCGCCGAGCGCGAGCGCTTCGAGCGCGCCTTCCAGCAGGCCTTCGGTGCCGTGCTCGTCACCGGGCCGACCGGCTCGGGCAAGTCCACCTCCCTGTACGCGGCGCTCAACGCGATCGGAAGGGGCGACCGGTCGATCCTCACCATCGAGGACCCGGTCGAGTACCGGATGCCGGGCGTGCGCCAGATGCAGGTCAACCCCAAGGCCGGGGTCACCTTCGCGACCGGGCTGCGCTCCATGCTGCGCGCCGACCCCGACGTGGTCATGGTCGGCGAGATCCGCGACCGCGACACCGCCCACGTGGCCGTGGAGGCCGCGCTCACCGGCCACCTGGTGCTCTCCACGCTGCACACCAACGACGCTCCCACGGCGATCACCCGCCTGGTGGAGATGGAGATCGAGCCCTTCCTGGTCGCCTCGGCGATCGACTGCGTGGTCGCCCAGCGGCTCGCCCGGCGCCTGTGCCAGACGTGCAAGAAGCCGGTGAGCCTGCCGGCCGAGGTGCTGCGCCAGTCGGGCTTCAAGGTTGAGGACGACGTCGAGGCCTACGAGGGCACCGGCTGCGGGCGCTGTGGTGGCTCGGGCTTCAAGGGTCGCCTCGGCCTCTACGAGGTCATGACGGTCTCCGAGACGATCCGCTCGCTCACCCTGCAGCGCCGCCCGGCGGACGACATCGCCCGAGTCGCCGAGCAGGAGGGCATGGCCCGGCTGCGCGACGACGGGCTCGCCAAGGTGCGCCGCGGCGAGACCTCGATCGCCGAGATCTCGCGCGTCATGGGCACGGGCTAGCGGCCGCGCTCGCCTCCCGGACCGGCTCTAGCCCGCCACGCGGCGGTCGAGCGCGCGCCCCGCGACGAACATGGCGATGATCGCGAAGAGGATCATCGCGGCGGCCGCTCCGGCGGGGGGGAGCGCGAAGAAGCTGCGCTGGTAGCCCGCGACGGAGGTCGTCTCGTCGGAGAGGCTGTTGCCGAGGTCCATCGCGTGCCCGAGACCGGCGAGCGCCCAGCGCGAGAAGGTCAGGTCGGAGATGACCTGGATCGGCGGAGGCATGACGGCGGTGGGGATGATCGCCCCGGCGAAGAGGAGCTGCGGGATGAGCAGCAGCGGCACGGCGGAGCTCGCCTGGTCCGGACTGCGCGCGAAGGCGGAGACGGCCAGGCCCATGGCCACCGACGCCCATGCCGCGAGGAGGCACAACAGGGCCACCGTGAGGTACACCCCGGAGCCCTGGTGCAGCGGCTGGAGGATGATCGTGACGAGCAGGAGCAGCGCGACCTGGACGACGGCCAGCGTGAAGAGGACGGCGAGCTTGGCGGTGAGGTAGGCGACGAGGCGCACCCCGGCGGCCGCCTCGCGCTCGACGATGGGACGCTCCTTGGCGATCTCGCGGCAGGCCGAGGTGACGCCCAGCCACACGCTGCCCGTGATGAGCAAGAAGGAGAGCAGGATTGCGTAGAAGGAGGCGAGGCTCGACTGCGCGAGGACGTTGCGCGGCAGCACGACGCCGATGCAGATGGCGATGACGATCGCCTGGACGAGCAGGACCCACAGCGTCCGGCCGTCGCGCATGAGCGTGCGCGCGTAGCGGCCGGTGAGGGCCGCGACCTGGTGCCCGAACGGTCCCGAGGGGGGCGGACGCAGGCGCGGCGTCCGGCGGGCGAGCAGGGGAGGGTCCGCTTCCGGCTCGCTCTCGGTCTCCGCCTCGGCCTCGAGCGCGGCGTAGATCTCGTCGAAGGCCTCGACCCCGAAGTGGGCGAGCACCTCGTCGGGGCGGCCGGTGAAGCGCAGGCGTCCGCCGGGCCCCATCACCGCGACGGTGTCGCACAGGGCCAGCGAGCTCGTCGCGTGGGTGACGACCACCACTCCACGCCCCTGGTCGGCGACCCGCCGAAGGATCGTCATGAGCCGCCGCTCGAGCCCCGGATCGAGGCCCGTCGCGGGCTCGTCGAGCAGCAGCATCGCGGGGCGGCCGATGAGCTCCAGGGCCAGGGCGGCACGCTTGTGCTCACCGCCCGAGAGCGAGCGGATGCGCGCGTCGGCGCGGTCGGTGAGCCGGAGCTCGGCGAGGACCTCGTCCGTACGCGTGGCGACCTCCTCGGGTGCCAGGTCCGCTCCCAGCCGCAGCGCGGCGCCGTAGTCGAGCGCCTCGCGGACGGTGAGACGGTCGTGCAGCGTCTCCCCGACCGGCAGGTAGCCGATGTCTCCCGAGCGCACGGCCACGCGGTCCTCCCCGAGCAGGACCTCGCCCTCGGTCGGCTCCGAGACGCCGGCCAGCGCACGCAGCAGCGTCGTCTTGCCCGTGCCGCTCGGGCCGATGAGCGCCACGAGCTCACCCGTGCGGACCTCCAGGGAGGCGGGATGCAGCAGCCGCCGCTGCGGTACCGCCAGGCCGACCCCGCGCGCGCGGAGGGTCTCGGCCGGCGGTGACGTCGCCGCGCTCATCCGGGCGAACGTAGCAGCGCCGCTCGCCCGGCTCCTCGCCGGTAGGCTGCACCCGGCTTCCATGCTCGCCGCCTTCGCCGCCCGCACCGACCCCGCCGATCCGCTCTCCGGGCTGGAGCTCGGCGAGCGCCCCGATCCCGAGGTGCCCGAGGGGTGGACCACCATCTCGGTGAGGGCCGCCTCGCTCAACCACCACGACCTGTGGTCGCTGCGCGGAGTCGGCCTCAAGCCGGAGCTGCTGCCGATGATCCTCGGCTGCGACGCCGCGGGCGTCGACGAGGACGGCAACGAGGTGGTGGTGCACTCCGTCATCTCCGATCCGGCGTGGCGGGGCGACGAGACGCTAGACCCCAAGCGCTCGCTGCTCTCCGAGAAGCATCCGGGCACGCTGGCCGAGAAGGTCGCGGTGCCGCGCGGCAACACCGTGCCGAAGCCCGCCGGCCTCTCCTTTGCCGAGGCCGCGTGCCTGCCCACGGCCTGGCTGACCGCCTACCGCATGCTGTTCACGCGCGCGCAGGTCGCGCCCGGCGCCACCATCCTCGTCCAGGGCGCCGGCGGGGGCGTGGCGACCGCTGCGATCGTGCTCGGCCGGGCCGCCGGCGTCCGCGTCTGGGTGACCAGCCGCTCGGAGGAGAAGCGCTCCCGGGCGGTGGAGCTCGGCGCCGCGGAGACCTTCGAGCCGGGCGCGCGACTGCCCGAGCGCGTCGACGCCGTGCTCGAGACCGTGGGCGCGGCAACCTGGAGCCACTCCATCAAGTCGCTCAAGGCGGGCGGGACGCTCGTGGTCTCCGGCGCCACGAGTGGCGGGGACCCGTCGGCCGAGCTCACCCGCGTCTTCTTCCTCCAGCTCTCGGTGGTCGGGTCGACGATGGGAACCCGCGAGGAGCTCGGGCGCCTCGTGCGGCTCTGCGTCGAGAAGGACATCCGTCCGGTCATCGAGTCGACTCTGCCCCTCCGCGATGCGCGCCGGGGGTTCGAGGCGATGGCCGCGGGAGAGCTCTTCGGGAAGGTCGTCTTCACGACCTGACCGTCCCCCGCCCTGGTAGCTTCCGCGCACGACAGGGCCGGGGACACTCGGCGAAAGCAGGTGCGGGCGCTCGCAGGTCGCGCTGGCCTCTCAGCTCATCGGCGATACGCAGCACATGACACGTGGAGGAATGCACGTGCCCACCGGAACGGTCAAGTGGTTCAGCGACGAGAAGGGGTTTGGCTTCATCACCCCCGACGGCGGTGATCGCGACCTCTTCGTCCATCACACCGGCATCAACTCCGACGGCTACCGCTCGCTTCCCGAGGGAGCGAAGGTCTCCTACGAGGAGGAGCAGGGGGACAAGGGCCCCAAGGCGGTCAACGTCCAGAAGGTCTGAGTCGCTGCCGCGGGATCTGCTCGAGCGTCGAAGGGCCGCCCCTGTGGCGGCCCTTCGCGCGTCCCGGGCACCGACCCTGAGCTCGCCACGCTCCTATGCGTCGAAGACGGGCGGCCGGGGTAAGCGCGCCGGCATGACCGACGAGAACTTCAGTGGCTCCAACGTGGAGAAGGACCCGAGCGAGTGGGTCACCGGCGAGGAGCCGATGACCGGCGCGCAGTCGTCCTACCTGAAGACCCTCTCCGATCAGGCCGGGGAGCCATTCGATGAGAGCATCACCAAGGCCGAGGCGTCCAGGCGCATCGACGAGCTGCAGAAGAAGACCGGCCGGGGACAGGGCTCCTAGCGCTCCTCCGAGGAGGGCTCCTCGGAGGATGAGGAGGCCTCGGGTTCGTCGTCGGCCTCCTCCGCTGGCTCCTCGAACGGGTCCTTCGCCGGCTCCGCGCCGGGGACGCCCTCGTCCTCCTGCTTGCGGTGCCAGTCGCTGCGCACGTCGCCGATCTCCTCGCCCAGGGAGTCGCTGCGCTCCTTCATCCTCTCCGCGCCGGACTCGAGCTCGTCGCCGAGCTCGTGGTGGGCGGAGGCGGCGTCGCGGTCGGTCATCTCCCGCGCTCCTACCCGCCCGCCGCGGGCGTCAAGCCTGCCGGCCGTCGTCTCGTTCGACGGCCTGGTTCTCGGCCCGGACCCGGTCGGCCAGCTTCTCGCGCAGGTAGGCGGCCTTGTCGGCCCGGCGCTCGTGCTCGGCGACGGCGTCCTTGTCGGAGGTCTCCTCCGCGTGCCGTCGCTCGCGCAGCTCGCGCTGGACCTGCTCGATCCGGAGCTCCCGGGTGCTGGGATCGCGCGCGTCGTCCACCGAGAGGACGTTAGCGGTCCCCCCAAGCGCCGCGCGCCTCTTCGGCGCCCGGCTCGAGCTGGCTCGTGTGGACCTCGTCGGCCTCGGCGTCCTCGGTGGTGACCCCTGACTCCTCGGGGGCCGGTGCGTCGTGCAGCGCCGCGCGGGCCGAGTACTGATCGCCGTGGGTGGCGTGCTCCACGAGTGCCGCCTCGGCGTCCTCGAAGCCCTCGGCCACTCCACCGCCGCCTTCGCGCACGGGCCGCTCGGCGGGTGGGAGCTCCTCCTCGCCCGCCGTGCCGCCGATCGCGCCGGCCTCGTGCTCGGCGGCCCTGACCTCGGCCTCCACGTCGAGCTCGTCACGCTCCATGTCGGTGCTCCTCCTCTGTCGGGTCCGGGGGGTGGCGCACCCCGACCCTGCCCGGCTCAGCGACCGCCGAATCGCCGCCGCAGCGTGAGCACGTTGGCCACGTAGCGCTGGGTGTCGGCGTACATGCCGATCTGACGCACCGAGGAGAGGCCCTGGTAGTAGGCGGCGACGGCCTGGGAGACGTTGCCTCCGGTCTGGCGCAGGAGGCTGCCGAGGTAGAGGGAGCCGGCGCGGACGTTGTCCTGGGCCGAGAACGGGTTGAGCGTCCGCGAGGAGAGGTTGCGCTGCACGTAGTCCCACGTGCCGGGCATGACCTGCATCACGCCGCGCGCGTTGGCGGAGGACACCGCGCCGTTGTTGAAGCCGCTCTCCTGCCAGGCCACCGCGGCCGCGAGCGCGGAGGGAACGCCCTGGTTGGCGGCGATGGATCCGATCTGGGTCGAGCTCAGGTGGTTGCCGGTCGCGTACGGGGCGGCGCGCGGCACGGCCCGGACCGGAGTCGCCGCGACGGTCGCGGTGCGCGCGCCGGGCGTGGCGCTGGGAGACCCCGTGGGCAGCTTGAGCGCCGTGCCCGCGATGAGCGCCTGCCCGCTGCCCAGGCCGTTCATCCAGGCGATCTGTCGCGCGGAGACCCCGCTGCGGGCGGCGATGGCCGACAGCGTGTCGCCGCGGCGCACGACGTAGGCGCCCATGGGCGCCGGAGCCGCGGTGCCCCCGCCGCCGCCGCCGACGACGCCGTCATCGGAGCCGCCGTCGTCGAGATCCGCGTCACCGTCGCCCTCGCCGCCGGTCGAGGTAGCGGTCGAGCCCACTCCCTGACCAGAGAGGGCGGAGGACGCCTCGGACACGGAGGGCACCCGGACCGTCGAGCCGAGCACGACGTTCGCGCCGGCGGGCAGGCCGTTGGCGGCGGCCAGCGAGCGGGTGGTGAGGTTCGACGCGGCGGCGATCGACCAGAGCGTCTCGCCCGGGCCGACGGTGTGGGCGACCGATGCGGCCGCGGATGCGGGGAGGACCAGCAGGACGCAGGCGGGCAGCGCGAGACGCGCGAGGAGGTAGGGCATGCCCCGGTGCTACCGCCCGGCGGTCGGATCGTATGCAACCCGGCGTGCGGCTTCTTGTCGCCTCGGGACGGGTGGGCCGAGCGCCGCCCCTGGCATCATCGGGGCGTGCGCATACTTCTGATCGAGGACGAGGTGGCGATCGCGGACTTCGTGCAGCGCGGTCTGCAGGCCGAGGGCCACGTGGTGAGCCTGGCCTCGGACGGGGTGGAGGGAGAGCGCGCCGCTCTGGGCGACGACGTCGATCTGGTGGTCCTCGACGTCATGTTGCCGGGGCGCGATGGCTTGGAGGTCCTGCGCGGTATCCGGGCGGCCAAGCCGGGCCTGCCGGTGGTGATGCTGAGCGCCCGCGCCGAGGTGGAGGACCGGGTGGCGGGCCTCGACGGCGGGGCGACGGACTATGTGACCAAGCCGTTCTCCTTCGATGAGCTCGCGGCGCGTGTGCGGGCGCATTTGCGCAATCCGGCCCAGCCCGACGCGACGACGCTCGAGGCGGCGGGGATTCGGCTCGACCTGCTCAGCCGCAAGGTGAGCCGCGAGGGGGCCGATGTGCATCTCTCGGCCAAGGAGTTCGACCTGCTCGCCTACTTCCTGCGCCATCCCGACCAGGCGCTCTCGCGCCAGCAGATCCTCGCGGCGGTGTGGGGGTATGACTTCGATCCGGGCACCAACGTGGTCGAGGTCTACATCCGCTACCTGCGCCGCAAGCTCGACCGGCCCGGGGACCCGGCGCCGATCGACACGATCCGCTCGGTCGGCTACCGGCTGAGCACCCGTGGGTAGGCGGGCGCGCAGGCCGCCGCGGCTCGGCGGCCTGCGCGCCCGCCTCACGCTGTTGCTCGCGGCCATCCTCGCGGCGGCGCTCGGCCTCGCGTTCGCGGCGACCTACCGGGGCACGGGAGCCCAGGTGCGCGGCCAGATCGACCAGGACCTGCGCGAGGACGTCGACGCGTTCACCGCCCAGGGCGTGCCCGGCGGCGCGCCCGCGCCGGGGGAGGTCGAGCGCCGGGCGCGCGCCTACGTGGGCAGCCAACCGTCGTTCGGGCCGCTCGCGCGGCTCTTCGTGGTGAGCGTTCCGGGACGCCCGGTGGTGACCAACGAGCCGGCGCTGATCGGCGTGTCGGGCACTCCGGACGAGACGGAGCCCCCGAGCCGCAAGACCCGCGAGGGGCGGCAGGCGCTCGCGCTGCGCGGTGCCCGGACGGGGTTCAGCACGGTCGAGGTCGACGAGGTCGGAGGGCTGCGCCTCCTCGTCGCCTCCGTGCGCCGGGACGGCCGGGAGGTCGCCCGGGTCGGCGTGGGAGAGGCGCTGAACGCGGTGGAGCGCGCCCAGGCCGGCGTGGCGCGCGCCTTCGCCCTCACCGGCCTCGTCACGCTGCTCCTGGCTGTCGCCGCCGTCTACCTCGTCGCCTCGCGGGCCTCGCGGCCGCTGCGACGCATGGCGCGCACGGCGACGCTCATCGACGGCGGGGATCTCTCGCACCGGATGAACGAGCCCGGCCCGCCCACCGAGGTCCACGTCCTCGCCGAGGCCTTCGACCGGGCGCTCGACCGCCTCACCGACGCCTTCGCCCGCCAGCGCGACTTCGTGGCCGACGCCTCGCACGAGCTGCGCACGCCGCTCACCGTGATCCGCGGGCAGCTCGAGGTGCTTGCCCGGCGCGAGGACGTCTCCCGAGAGGAGGTGCGGCGAGTCGAGGGCGTCGTGCGCACCGAGATCCTGCGGATGGAGCGGCTGGTCGAGGATCTGCTTCTCCTCGCGCGCGCCGACCAGGGCAGCCTTCTGCGTCCCGAGCCCCTCGAGCTGGAGGAGTTCCTCACCGAGCTCTTCGACGGCCTCACCCTCACCGCCGAGCGCCGGTGGGAGCTCGGTCCCGTGCCCGCCGGCGTGCTGCGCGCCGACCCCGATCGGCTCGCCCAGGTCCTCCGCAACCTGGCGCGCAACGCGGTCGAGCACACCGGCCCCGACGGCCTCGTGCGCCTGGCTGCGACCACGCGCGAGGGGCGCCTCGAGCTCAGCGTGGACGACGATGGCCCGGGTATCCCGCCCGAGCAGCGCGACCTCGTCTTCGACCGCTTCCACCGCACCGACGCCTCCCGCGCCCGCGCCGTGGGGGGGACGGGGCTCGGGCTGGCCATCGCCCGGGCGATCGTCGAGGCGCACGGCGGCCGGATCGCGGTCGCCGCCTCCCCCGCGGGCGGCGCACGGCTGACGGTCTCGCTGCCCGGCTTCGCGGCGGCTCCGCCGGCGCCCGCACCCGCGCCCGTGGCGCGCCCCTCGGCTTCGAGATGACGGGAATCCTTCGCATCGTGGAGCTCGAGGACGCCTCCGCGCTGCCGCTCCTCGAGGGCCTGCGCCTCGAGTACGATCGCCGCTACGGCGCCAGCGGCGGCGAGCTCTCGGCCCACGCGGACGCGGACTTCGGGCCGCCCGACGGCGTGTTCCTGGTGGTGGAGGAGCGCGGCCGGACGGTGGCCGGGGGAGGCCTTCGTCGCTGGGACGCCGACACCGCGGAGATCAAGCGCATGTGGACCGCTCCCGCCCACCGCCGGCGCGGTCACGCACGCGCCGTGCTCCGGGCTCTGGAGCGCTCGGCACGCAAGCGCGGGTACGCGAGCGTGCGCCTCCAGTCCGGCACGGAGCAGCCCGAGGCGCTCGCGCTCTACGAGCAGGAGGGGTTCGCGCGCATCGCGGCCTACGGGCCCTACCGCGACGATCCGCGCTGCGTGTGCCTCGAGAAGCGCCTGTAGCGCCGTCCGCGCGCGCCGTCCGCGCGGCTCAGTGCTCGGCGACGTACCCGTCCGGGGGGTCGAGCGGCAGCCCGCGCTCGTGCCACTCCTGGATCCCGCCGGTCATGTTGTGGGCCTCCCATCCCGCCGCCCGGAACGCCTGCGCGGCCATGGCCGAGCGCGCCCCGAGGCGGCAGTGAAAGACGACGGGGCGATCGCGGTCGATCGTCCCCGCTTCGGAGGCCAGCCGCTCCAGCTCGAGGTGCCGTGCGCCGGCGATGCGCCCCGCCGCGTGCTCGTAGGGCTCGCGGACGTCGATGAGCTGGATCTCACCGCGCCGCAGCTTCTCGGCCACCTCCTCCGGTGAGAGGTCGCGCTCGGGATCGGCGAAGGTGGCCATGAGAAGAAGCCTAGGGTCGCAGACCGCGCGCCTTCGGACCGGCCGCGACCTCGTGGCGCACCAGCTCGTGCGCGTGCTCGGCCCAGGCGCAGAGCCGGGGGCGGGTCTCGCGCGGGTCGATGATCTCCTCGATCCCGAAGCGCTCGGCGGTGCGATACGGCGAGCGCACCACGTTCAGCCGCGCCTCGATGCTGGCGCGATGGGCGACCGGGTCCTCCGCGGCTTCGAGCTCGCGCCGGTAGGCGGCCTCGATGCCGCCTTCGATGGGGAGCGAGCCCCAGTCGCCCGACGGCCATGCGACCCGGAGGGTCAGCCGCGCGTGGTTGGCGTGCGCGGCTCCGGCGATCCCGTACACCTTGCGGACGAGCACCGAGGCCCAGGGCACCGAGCATTGGTAGACGGCGGCCAGCCCCCGCGCGCCCCGACGCATCGTGTTCGCCCTCTCCGCCTCGGTCCCGATCACGAACCCGGGCTGGTCCACCAGGTTGACCACCGGGAGGCGAAACTGGTCGCACATCTCGACGAAGCGCACGAGCTTGTCGGCCGCCGCGCCCGTGAGCCCGCCGCCGTAGTGGTTCGGGTCGGAGGCCAGCACGCCCACCGGCCGCCCGTCGAGCCGGGCCAGCGCGGTGATGAGCGAGCGGCCCGAACGGGCGCCGAGCTCGAAGACGGAGCCGGCGTCGAAGACCCACTCGAGGATTCGTCGCATCTTGTAGGGACGTCGGCGCTCGCGCGGCACGATGTCGAGGAGGCCGGCCTCGCGGCGGTCGGACCGGTCGGCGCTCGGGAGGCACGGCGGCGCCTCCCAGGCGTTGGAGGGCAGGTAGGAGAGGAACCGGCGGATCTGCTCGAGCGCGTCGTCCTCGTCGGCCGCCTCGTTGTCGATCGCCCCGACCCGGGTCTGGGCGCGCGCGCCGCCGAGCTCCTCCTTGTCGGGCGTTTCGTTCATCGCCGCCGCGACCACGGGCGGCCCGGCCACGAAGGCCTGCGCGGTGCGGCTCACGATCACCGAGAAGTGCGAGGAGACCACGCGGGCGAAGCCGAGCCCGGCGACGGGACCGAGCGCTGCAGCGGCCACCGGCACGCGGGAGAGGTTCTCCACGGCGAGCTCCCAACCCGGGACGAAGGGAACGTAGGTGTGGCCCATCGTCTCCAGCGACTTGACGCTGCCGCCGCCGCCCGTGCCGTCGACGAGGCGAACCAGCGGCATCCGCCCGTCGTGGGCCAGGCGCTCGGCGTGGACCATCTTCTGCCAGATCGCCGCGTCGGCCGCGCCGCCGCGGACGGTGAAGTCGTCGGCCTGCACGGCGGCTCGGCGCCCGGCGATCCGCCCCTCGCCCACCACCATGTTCGCGGGCGTGAAGCCCGCGAGCCCGCCGTCCTCGCCGTAGTGCCCGACGCCGGCGAGCCCTCCGACCTCGCAAAAGGAGCCGGGGTCGAGGAGGCGCTCGATCCGCTCGCGGACGGTGCCGCGGCCGCTCGCGTGCTGGCGAGCGACGCGCTCGGCGCCGCCCATCTCGCGGGCGAGCGCCTCCCGCCGGCGCCCTTCCTCGAGCTCGGGCTCCCAGGTCATCGGCGGCGGAGCATACGAGCCGCGGAGCGACGACCTCGCGAGGCGCCGCCGAGCCCTGACTCAGCGCCTGAGCGTCACCCTGCTCCGCGCGGTGAACGGCGTTCCGCGCGCCGGCGTGAACCGGATCCGCTCGACCACGGACGGGGACTCGAGACTCCGGCTTCCCGTCGCAGTGCCCCATCACACGGCCACGTGCCGTACCCCGGCCTGCCACCATGTGCCCGTGCGCGGTCTACTCCTCCTGCTCCTCCTCGGCGGGTTCGCCCTCGGCGGCTGCGGAGGCAACGGCTCGGGACCTGGCTTCGTCCGCACGGCTCCCGCCCGAGGCGGGAAGGCGCCCGGCGCCCGCGGCGCCGACTCCTCCGACGCCCGCGTGATCCGCGGGTGGTCTGACTCGCTGCGCGGGGGTGACGTCGGCCGCGCCACCCGCTACTTCGGCCTCCCCACCGTGGTGCAGAACGGCGGCTTGCCGCTTCGCCTGAGCACCGCCGGCCAGGTCCGCGCCTTCAACGTCCTGCTGCCGTGCGGCGCCCGCTTGGTACGTACACAGGCGGCGGGGCGCTACACGCTGGCGGAGTTCGTGCTCACCGAGCGCACCGGCGCGGGGGGAGGCCGGTGCGATGGGGCAGGCGCCAAGGGCGCCACCGCCTTCCGGATAGCGCACGGCAAGATCCTCGAGTGGCGCCGGATCTCCGGTCTGCCCGCGCCCGGCGCCCCGGCGCCCGAGCCGCCGCCGCTTCCACCCTCGCGGCCCGCCGCGCCCGACAACGCAACTCCCGCGTAGAGAGGGCTAGATGTCGCGGCGGTCGCGAACGACCGTGCGCTCGCGGTCGACCGGAGCGCGACCGCGGTCGGCCCACACGAACATGTAGAGCAGCGACAGGATGAGGCCGAGGATCCCCAGCAGCAGGAGGATCAGCCCGACCGTCTGGATGTCGATTCCCCCGATCGAGAAGGTCACGGCGAAGCGCAGAATCGCGCCCACGGCGATGAGGAAGATCGAGGTTCCGAGTGGCATGGCCATGACCTTACCAGGGGTCCCGGGCGCCAAACCCCGGCACCGTTAGGATTGCGCGTCGCCCGTGTCCGTCCTCACGAACGAGATCGAGCGCCTCGTGATCGCGCGCACGCTCGGCTAGGAAGGGGTTGCGGGAAATGTCGCCGCCGACCCCGCGCCGGATCGGGCTCGCGGCGTTCGTCGCGCTCGTCCTCGGCCTCGCGGTGGCCTCGCTGTGGCTGGGAGGCTCCTCCTCCTACATCCTGCGACTCGCCCAGCGCCTCGGGATCGTCGCCGTCGGCGTGGTGATCGTCGGCGGGGTGGTGGTGCTGCTCATGCAGCGCCTGGCCGGCTGGCGCCAGCCCGCCTCCGAGCGCGAGTTCGACGCGCTCGTGGAGCGCTCGGAGCGCCTGGCCGGAGAGGGGAGCTGGGGTGAGGGCGACGAGGAGCTCGACGAGCTGGACGACGAGGAGGACGAGGAGGACGACGGGTTCGACCCGCGCAGCGAGGAGGACTTCCAGGCCCTTGTGCGCTCGGCGCTCGACGACCTGCCGCTCGAGTTCCACCGCGCGCTCGAGCACGTGGCGGTCGTCGTCTCCGACGGCGGCCGGCGCCGGCGCGCGTACGGGCTCTACCACGGCGGCACGGTCGCGCGCGACGGCTTCGCCGACCGCATCGTGGTCTACCGCGACACGCTCCTGCGCGACTTCGGCCACGATCGCGCGCTCCTCAAGGCGCAGGTCACCCGCACGGTGCGCCACGAGCTCGCCCACCACCTGGGGTGGGACGAGGGCGGGGTGCGCGGGCTGGGGCTGTAGGGATGGTTCGGCCGCTTCACCGCCCGATGCTGACGCGGCCGCCATCGACGCTGTCGTTGCGAGCGTGGGCGACCGTTGTCGTGACCGCCGCGCTGGCTGCCGGCTGTGCGGGAGGCACCGCTCGGAGGCCGGCTGCCGGGACGGCGTCGTGCCCCAGCGATCAGCTGTCTGCGCGCTACACCGCCGCGGAGCAGCAACGGCTCCGGCGCGATCTGGCGAGGTCGCAGCGGTCGGTCGCGTCAAGTCGATCTGACGCGGACCGGAAAGCGGCCTCGCTTGCACGCAGGAGCCGCGAGGGCGATCCAATCGGGCGCCTCGTCGTCCCGAAGCTCGACCTTGACTTCGTCATGGTGAAGGGGGTGAGCGTACGGAGCCTCCGGCGTGGGGTAGGCATCTACTCGAAAACCCTGCCCGGCCGGCCGGGGACCGTTGCGGTCGCTGGATATCGCAGCGTTTACGGCGCACCGTTTCACCGCATCGACCGCCTCCGTCGAGGGGATGCCCTCGTCGCCGTCATGCCCTACGCCAGAGTTCGCTATCGGGTCGACGACGTCCGCGTCGTGTCGCCAACTGACCTCTCGGTGCTCCGCCATGGACGTGATGGGCTCGTCTTGTCGGCGACGCATCCGCTCTGTAGCGATGCGAAGCGCATCGTCGTCTCGGCACGGCGACAGCGCTGACTCGCCCACGGCTTCGAGCTCCGCCGTGGGCGCCGTGCTTCAAACCGAGCGCGCGAGCGCCGCGGCGAGCCGGGCCACAACCGCTTCCGGCTCCGTACTCAGCGCTCGCCACGTGATCCGGACGACTCGGTAGCCGGCGGCCGCGAGGTCGGCGTCTCGCCGGCGGTCACGCTCGAAGGCGACGCGGGTGCGGTGAAAGGCGTAGCCGTCCATCTCGACGACGAGGCGCTGGTCTGCGAAGAGGATGTCGACCTCGCTGCCCGCCACCTTCGTGTTCGTGGCGGTGGGGCGGAGGGCCGCTTTGCGGAGCAGGTCGAGGAGGCGGCGCTCGGCCTCGGAGCGGGTGACGTCCGCGGCGGCGTGGTCCCGCGGGATGAGGTTGAGCACATGTGCCTCGTTGGTCGCCCGCTCGAGCGTGGTGGAGTCGAGGACGCGGGTGAGGTCGCGGAGGGTGCGAACAGGCGTGGTGAGGCGCAGGTCGTGGCGGACGGTCACCTCGTCGAGCGTCCCCGTGTGCGGGCGCAGACCCGGCCGCGGGCGGCACCTGCGGTCGGGCACCGTGACATCGATCGTCCCGTCCTGAGCGGGAAGGATCCTCCAGAGCGTTGCCGCAGTGCGGTGGCTCAGGGCGGCGGTCGGACCGCAGACGAGCAGGGCCGCGAGCTCGCGGGCGAGCGGCGGCGCCACCGGGTGGCCGACCAGGTAGACCCCTCGATGAAGGAGATGGAGTCGGCCCGCCTCGGCTCGGCGCGAGATCGCCGACTTCGACACGCCGGCGTCGAGGAGCTGGCGCTGGGTGATGAGGCCCCGCTGCCGTGCCGCGACTGCCGCGACCCGGCGCTCGGTGGTCAAGTGGGAAGAACTGTCCACGGCAGCGTTCTCCGAGTGCCCGTGGACGGAAGGTTGCGCTATCCGGGAACTGCTGTCCACGAGGCGGGGAGCATCGCGCTCGTGGACGGTTCTTCCCGCCTCGGAGGGCGATTCGGAACACTCCCGTTTCCCTTTCGTGACCCACCGCGCGCAGCACGCGCAGCCTCGCTGTCGCGGCCCGCCGAATACCATTGCCGTCCGCCGCGCCCCGCGCGACCACCCCCCCAAGGAGACCGCCCACATGCCCGAAGCCGTCATCGTCGACGCCATCCGCACCCCCATCGGCCGCGCTGTCAAGGGATCGCTCAGGGACGTTCGCGCCGACGACCTCGCCGCCGTTCCCCTGAGGGCCCTGCAGGAGCGCAACCCCGACGTCGACTTCGCCACCGTCGATGACATCTACATGGGCTGCGGCTTCCAGGCCGGCGAGCAGGGCTACAACATCGGCCGCAACGCCGCCCTGCTGGCCGGGATCGACCACCACGTGCCCGCGGCGAGCGTCAACCGGTTCTGCGCCTCTTCGCTGCAGACCATGCGCATGGCCTTTCACGCGATCGAGGCCGGCGAGGGCGACACCTACATCGCTGCCGGCGTGGAGGCCGTCTCGCGCTCGGCGGCGGGCGGCGAGTTCGAGTTCCACCCCCAGCTCGACGGCTCGGAGAACTCTCTCTACAACGTCTACATCCCCATGGGGCTGACCGCGGAGAACGTGGCGGACAAGTGCCACGTCTCGCGCGAGGCGCAGGACGAGTGGGCGGTGAGCTCGCAGAACCGCGCGGTCGACGCGCGTGACCAGGGGCACTTCGACAGGGAGATCGTCTCGGTCACGACGCCCGACGGCACCGAGGTATCCCGGGACGACGGCCCGCGCCCGGGCACCACGATGGAGAAGCTCTCGCAGCTCAAGCCGGCGTTCCGCGAGGACGGCACGGTGACCGCCGGCAACGCCTGCCCGCTGAACGACGGGGCGGCGGCGGTGCTCATCATGTCGCTCGAGAAGGCCACGGAGCTCGGGCTGAAGCCCAGGGCGAGGATCATCGCCTCGAGCGCCGCGGCGGTCCGCCCCGAGATCATGGGCCTCGGCCCGATCCCGGCGGTGCAGAAGGTCCTCGCCCAGGCGGGGATGAGCCTCGAGGACATCGACGTCATCGAGCTGAACGAGGCCTTCGCCGCCCAGGTCGTGCCCTGTCGCGACGAGTGGGGGATCGACCCCGAGCGCCTCAACCCGTTCGGCGGCGCGATCGCCCTCGGGCACCCCTTCGGGATGACCGGTGCGCGCATCATGACGACGCTGCTGAACGACCTCGAGACGCTTGATGAGCAGATCGGCCTGGAGACGATGTGCGTGGCAGGCGGGCAGGGCCAGGCGATGATCGTGGAACGGCTGAACTGAAGGAGAGACGGGCCCCGGCGCCCGTCGGGGGCTTCTAACCCCGGGCGCCGAAGTCCGTCGTGTACGTGGCTCCGGGGCCGTCCGGAGCGGACGCGATCACGCCGACGCCGATCTCGCGGAAGGCGCTGCGCAGGATGTTCTCGCGGTGCCCCGCGGAATGCATCCACATCTTCACGATGGCGCGCGGCGTGGCCATCGGGCCGCCGCCCCACGCGATGTTCTCGCCCACGGTCCAGGAGCCCGATCCCGCCACGTACCCGATCCGCTCGAGGCGGGCGAGGGGGTCGAGGCCGCTCGGGGCGACGTGGGCGAAGTAGTGACGGCCGGCCATGTCGGCGCTGTGGCGCTCGGCGGCGAGCGCCAGGCGGGCGTTCGCGCGCAGGGGACGCAGGCCACGGGCGGCGCGCTGCGCGTTCAGCAGGCACAGGGTCGCCGCGCGCTCCTGGCGGAGGGTGTGGGCGCTCGGCGCGGTGTCGGCGCCCGGGCAGCGGGAGCCGTGGGCCTGCACGGCCGGGGCGCCGAGGAGGCAGCCGGCGGAGACGAGCAGGGCGACGCGGGAGACCAGAGAGCGCGACAGCGACATTTCCGGGTCATCGCCTGCTCGGGCCGCGCTCTCGACCGGAGGGGCCCGCGCCTGGACGTCTGTTGGGCCCACGAGGCGCTGTAACGGACGCGCGCGGGCCCGGACAGACGAGGCGTGTCGGCATCGGCCCTTCCCCTTACCCGGTGCGACGAGGAGCGGCCGAGCACGCTCGCCCGCGACGTCCGCGCGGGCCTCACCGGACCCGGCGCCAAGGAGCTCTCGCCCACCCTCTTCTACGACGCGCGCGGCTCGGAGCTCTTCGACCGCATCTGCGAGCAGCCGGAGTACTACCCGGCCCGGGCCGAACGGGCGCTGCTCGACGCCGAGGCCGTGGGCATCGTGGCCCGCGTGCCCGCCACGGAGCTCGTCGAGCTCGGGTGCGGTCCCCGCCGCCCGACGCGCACCCTGCTGGACGCGATGGTCCGTGTCGGACGGCTCGAGCGCTATCTCCCGATCGACGTCTTCGCCGGCGCGGTCGAGGCGTGCGTCGCCGCCCTGGCGGCCGATCATGCGAGCGTTCCGGTGCATGGCGTGGTGGGGGACTTCGAGCTCCACCTCGTGGGCCTGCCGGTGGCGGGCGCCCGGCTCGTGGCCATGATGGGCAACGTCATCGGCAACTATCCGCCCCGCGCCCGCCGGCGCCTGCTGCGCCGCGTCGCCCGCGCGCTCGGGCCGCGCGACCGGCTCCTCATCGGGGTGGACCTGGTGCAGGATCAAGCCGCCATGCTCGCCGCCTACGACGACGCGGCCGGCGTCACCGCGCAGTTCAACCGGAACGGGCTGCGCGTGCTCAACCGCGAGCTCGACGCGGACTTCTGCCTCGCCAACTTCGAGCACGTGGCCGCCTACGAGCCGGGCTCTGAGTGGGTCGAGCTGCGCCTGCGGGCTCGCGAGCGGTGCCGCGTACGGCTCGCCGCGCTCGACCTCGAGGTGAGCATCGCGGCGGGGGAGGAGATCCGCACGAAGGTCTCGGCCAAGTTCACGCGCTCGCGGGTGGAGGACGACCTGGCCGCCGCGGGGCTTACGCTCGAGAGCTGGCACACGGGCCCCGACCGGCGCTTCGCGCTCGCGCTCGCCGCATGCGCCTGAGCGTCCCCCGCCTCTCCGCGACCCCGCCGCCCGGTCCCTTCCGGCGCGAGTGGTGGCGCAGCCCGCTGCGGGGGCCGTGGCTCACCGCCGTGCTCGGCTCGGTGCTGCTCGTCGCCCTGCCGCTCATCATCCTCACGGGGCTGCTCTCCTACGTGGCCTACAGCCCCGATCTCGGCCGCAACGACATCTTCGGCGGCGCCGGGCCGCTCGGCTTCTTCGCCTTCGACTGGCCGACGCGGCCGTCCTGGCTCTACGCGCTCACCCAGGGCCTGCACGTCACGATCGGCATCGCGACCGTACCGATCGTCCTGGCCAAGCTCTGGTCGGTCATCCCCAAGCTCTTCGAGTGGCCGCCCGTGCGCTCGCCCGCCCACGCGCTCGAGCGCGCGAGCCTGGCGCTCCTCGTGGGCGGCATCCTCTTCGAGCTCGTCACGGGCGTGCTGAACGTGCAGATCTACTACCCGTGGAGGTTCTCCTTCGTCCAGGCCCACCTCTACGGCGGCTGGGTCTTTATCTCGGCGTTCGTGCTGCACGTCGGCCTGAAGCTTCCGCTCATGCTCCGCCAGCTCCGCGAGCGGGGCGTGATGAGCCAGCTTCGCGAAGACCTCGACCACACCTGGTCCGAGCCCGCCCAGCCCGAGATCGAGGGCCCGACCACCGAGCCGCACATCACCGTGCCGGTCGCGCCGGCCGCGCCGACCGTCTCCCGCCGCGGGCTCCTCGCCCTCGTGGGTGGCAGCTCGCTCTCGCTGCTCGCGCTCACCGCCGGGCAGTCGATCGGGGGCCCGCTGCGCCGCGTCGCCCTGCTCGCCCCGCACGGGCAGAGCCCCGGGTCGGGGCCCAACGGCTTTCAGGTCAACAAGACCGCGGCGGCGGTGGGCGTCACCCCGCGCCAGGCCGAGAGCTGGAGCCTGCGCCTCATGGGCGCGCGCGGCCTGACCCTCAGCCGTGAGCAGCTCCTCGCGCTCCCCCAGCACACCGAGCACCTGCCCATCGCGTGCGTCGAGGGCTGGTCGACGACGCAGAGGTGGACGGGCGTGCGCCTGCGCGACCTGGCGCCCATGGCGGGGATGGAAGGCGACGCCGAGCTCTTCGTGCAATCGCTCCAGCAGAAGGGCGTCTTCGCGCAGACTACGCTCGCGGCGAGCGCGGTGGCCGACAAGCGCTCGCTGCTCGCGCTCAGGGTCAACGGCGCCGATCTCTCGCTCGACCACGGCTTTCCCGCGCGGGTGATCGTCCCCGCCCTGCCCGGGGTGCACTGCACGAAGTGGGTCGACCGGCTGACCTTCACGGCGGCCTCATGACCGCGCGCCGCGTGCGCGCGCTGTACGGCGCCGGCCCGCTGCACCTCCTCGGGGTGATCGCGAGCTTCACCCTCGGGGCCTACGCGCTCGTGCGCTTCCTCGGCTCGGGCCCGGTGCTCGACCTCCTGGTGTGGCTCCTCGCGGCGGTCGCTCTGCACGACTTCGTGCTCTTCCCGGCCTACGCGGCCCTCGACCGGGTCGCGACCGCGGCGCTGCCGGGCGGCGAGGAGAAGCCGCGCCTCATCAACCACCTGCGCGTGCCATCGCTGCTCTCCGCGCTCCTCTTCCTCGTCTACTTCCCGCTCATCCTGGGGATCGACTCACGGCTCTTCGCGCAGACCACGGGAGCCAGCGCGGCTCCCTACCTCGGGCGGTGGCTGCTCGTGAGCGCCGGGCTCTTCGTCCTCTCCGCCCTCCTCTACCTCGGGCGCCTGGTCCGGAGGCGCCGGGCGCCTGCGGCTACTTCGGCGCCATCCGCAGAGCGCCGTCGAGCCGGATGACCTCGCCGTTGAGCATCCGGTTCTCGACGATGTGGGCCGCGAGCTGAGCGAACTCCGCCGGCTGACCGAGGCGCTGGGGGAACGGGACCGAGCTCCCGAGCGCGCTGCGCGCCTCCTCGGGCAGAGCGCCGAGCAGCGGCGTGTCGAAGAGGCCGGGGGCGATCGTGCACACGCGGATGCCGCTCGGGGCGAGGTCGCGCGCGGCCGGGAGGGTCATCGAGGCGATCCCTCCCTTGGAGGCCGAGTACGCGAGCTGGCCGATCTGGCCCTCGTAGGCGGCGACGGAGGCGGTGTTCACGCAGACCCCGCGCTCGCCGTCCGCGCCCGGCTCGTTCGCGAGCATCGCTGCGGCCGAGAGGCGCAGGACGTGGAAGGTGCCGATGAGGTTGACGCCGATCACCGTCTCGAACGGCTGGACCTGATGGGGCCCGCGCTTTCCCGCGGTCTTCTCGGCCCAACCGACCCCGGCGCAGCAGATCGTCGCGTGCAGGCCGCCGTAGCCCTCGGCCGCGGCCACCGCCGCCTCGACCTCGTCGGGCTTCGTGACGTCGGTCCTGACGAAGCGCGCCCGGCCGCCGAGCTCGCCGGCCAGCGCCTCGCCCCTCTCCTCGTTCAGGTCGGCGACGGTGACGCGCGCGCCGCGCTCGGAGAGCGCCCGGGCGCACGCCTCGCCGAGCCCCGAGGCGCCGCCGGCCACGAGGGCGCCGATGCCGTCGATCTTCATGCCGCGGGACCCTACCGGTGCACCCGCCGGGCCGGCGGGACCGGGTCGGTACCGTCGCACGGATGCTCGCGCTCTCGGCTCGCGGCCTGGTGAAGTCCTTCGGAGCCGGGCGCGCCGGGCGGCGGGTGCTCGACGGCACCGACCTCGACGTGCACGCCGGCGAGCTCGTCTCCATCGTCGGGCGCTCCGGCTCGGGCAAGTCGACCCTGCTGCACCTCCTCGGGGGCCTCGACCGGCCCGACGCGGGCACCGTCCAGGTGGCGGGGGAGCCCATGCACGGGCGCGGTGAGCGCGCCCTCTCCCGGGTGCGAGGGCGTCACGTCGGCCTCGTCTTCCAGTTCTTCCACCTCATCCCCGAGCTGAGTGGAGAGGACAACGTGCTCCTCCCCACCCGGCTCCCGGAGGCGCGAGCCGGCGGCGGGCGGCGCGCGCGCGAGCTGATCGACGAGCTCGGGCTGCGCCCGGTGGCCGATCGCCTGCCCCACACGCTCTCGGGCGGCGAGCAGCAGCGCTTCGCGCTCGCGCGGGCGCTCGTCAACGACCCCGAGGTGGTCCTCGCCGACGAACCCACGGGCAACCTCGACCGCAGCGCCGCGCGAGGGGTGATCGAGCTCCTGCGACGGCTGCCGGGGGAGCGCCGGGCGGTGATCCTCGTCACCCACGACCCCGACGCGGGCGCGGTGGCCGACCGGGCGCTCACCCTGCGCGACGGTCGCCTCGGGGCATGAGGTCGGTGCTGCTGGACGCCGCCGCGCGGCTGCGGGGGCGTCCCGGCCGCGCGTTGCTCGCCGCGCTCGGGATCGCCGCCGCGGCGGCCATGCTCGGCACCGCGGTCGTGGTGAGCCTGGGGTTGGGCACGGGCTTCGACCGCGCGGCGCGCCGCGCCGGCCTGCCCGACGTGATCGCGCACTTCGACGCCCAGCCCCTCGCGCGCGTCGACCGCCGCCTCGCCGCCCTCCCCAACCTCGCCGGGCGCGCCTACCGCTACTCGGCGCTGCACGTCCCGTTGGGCGCCGACGGGCACGAGTCCTCGCGCGGCGACGTGGAGGTGACCGGCCCCGGCCGCCGCGGCTACGCGATCGTCGCCGGGCGCGACGCGCGGGAGGGTGCCGCCGAGGTGGTCGTCGAGCGGGGCCTGGCCAGCGCCTGGGGCTTCGAGCCGGGCGAGCGACTGCGGATCGGGCGCCTGGGCTCGCTGCCCGTGGTCGGAGAGGCGGTCGCCCCGGACAACGTGGCCTTCCCGCTGGCCTCGGCGCCCCGGGTGTATCTCACCCGCTCCTACTTCGAGCGTCGCTTCGGCCCCGAGCCGGTCCCCACGGTCAACGAGGCGCTCGTGTGGGTCCACGACCGCCGCGCGCTCGACGTCACCCTGGCCCAGGCGCGGGCCACGAGCTACGGGATCGGCGGCCTGCGGTTCGTCACGCGCGACGGCGTCCGGGTGCTCGTCGACCAGGCGGCGGGGATCGTCGTCGCGCTCCTGGTGGCGATCTCCCTCGTGGCCCTCGCGGTGGCCGGAGTCATGCTCGCCGCCTCCGCGCGCGCCGAGGTGGCGCGCAGCCTGCCGGCGATGGGGATCCGCCGGGCGCTCGGGTTCTCGCGCGCCCGCGTGGCGGCCGCGCACGGCGCCGAGGCCGCGCTCGTCGCCGCGCCGGCCGCCGCCCTCGGTCTCGGGGCCGGCGCGCTGCTCGCCGCCGGCCCCAGCGGACGGCTTCTCGAGGCGCTGAACGAGCTGCCGCCGGGCGCCGCGAGCCTGGCTCCGCTGGCGGGGGCGTGGCTCGCGGTGCTCCTCCTCGTCACCGCGGGCTCGACCTGGCCCGCGTGGCGGAGCGCCGGCGCCCCGCCGGCGGCGCTGCTGCGCGGCGCCGAGCTGCGGGGTCGCCCGCCGGCGCGCGCGCGCGGCGGCCTCGGCGCCCTCGGCGCGCGGCTCGTGGCCGCGCGCCGGGCACGCCTGGCGGCCACCGTCGCGGTCCTGACCGTGGCGGCCGGGTTTCTCACGCTCATGCTCGCGCTCGGCTCGCTGCTCAGCTCCCTCGAGCACGACCCGGGCTCGGTGGGCAAGCGCTACGAGCTCACGGCGAGCGGCGGCTCCGAGCTAGCGCCCGCGGTGCGCGGACTGGCCGGGGTGGCCGCCGCCGAGCCGCGGCTCGAGGTGCCGGCCGCCGACTCCTTCTCGCTCGGGGAGACGCTGAAGCTGATCGCCTACCCCGGTGATCACGTGGCGTTCGAGGCGCCACCGCTGGCCTCGGGGCGCCGCGTGCGCGGGGACGGGGAGGCCGAGGTCGGCATGGGCCTCGCCTCGGCGCTCGGCCTCGAGCCCGGGGGCACCCTCGCCGCCCAGCTTCCCTCGGGGCGCGAGGCGCGCTTCCGGGTCGTGGGGATCGCGCGAGCGCTCGAGAACGACGGGCGGATCGCCTACGTGCGCCCGCGGCGGCTACTCGCCGCCGGCGCCGCTCCGGCCGATGAGCTGGCGGTGCGCGTGCGCCCGGGCGCGAGCATCGACGCGGTCCGCGCCGAGCTCGGCGCGCTGACGAGCACGAGCACGGGTGCGCCCGTCGTGGCCACCGCGGCCGCCGGAGCCACCTCGACGAGTGCGCCCTTCCTGGGCACGGTGGCGGGGCTCGTGCGTGCGGTCGCCGCCCTCGACGCCCTCGTCTGCCTCTTCGCGATCGGGCAGGCGCTGGCGCTGAGCGCCCGCGAGCGCCGGAGCACGATCGCCCTGCTGCGGGCGCTCGGCACGGGCCGCGCCGGCCTCGCGCGCCTGTTCGCCGGGACCGCGGCGGCCCTGGTGATCCCCGCTGCGCTCCTCGGCGTGCTGCTCGAGCGCTTCCTCTTCGCGCCGCTCGTCGCCCGGCTCGCCGCGGGCTACGTCTCCCTGCCGCTCGGCGCCGGCCCGCTGCAGGTCGCTCTCGTGCTCGTGGGCCTCGGCGTGCTCGCGGGCGGGGCGGCGGCGTGGACCGCCGCGCGCAGCGAGCGCGAGCCGATCGTCGCCGGCCTGCGGGAGGAGTGATGCCTCGTCGCGGCCTCGCCGCCGCGCTCCTCGTCGTGCTCGCCGCCCTCGCCGGCTGCGGGCGCTCGGAGGAGGTCCTCGGACCCGGAGTGGGATCGACGGTGCGGGGGACCTGGCTCGATCGCGGCGGCGACGGCGCCCTCGAGCGTGGCCCGGGCGAGCCGCTGCGCCCGCGCACCGACCTCGCGCCCGCCTCGCGCGTCGTGCGACCGCTCGCGCGCCTCGCGGTGATCACCGACGCGCACGTCCGCGACGAGGAGTCCCCGGCGCGCGTGCCGTTCCTCGACCGCTTCGGCGTGCCCTTCACCTCCACCTTCCGCCCGCAGGAGGCGCTCACCGTCCAGGTGCTGGCCGCGACGGTGCGCGCCGTCGACGCCGCCCGACCGCAGGCGGTGGTGGAGGCCGGCGACCTCGTCGACAACGCGCAGCGGAACGAGCTCGACCAGGCGCTCGCCGTGCTGCGCGGCGGTCGCGTCGACCCGGGCAGCGGCGCGCCGGGCTACACGGGCGTCCAGCAGGCGGACGACGCAGACCCCTTCTACTACCGCCCCGACGTCGACCCGCCCCGACACCCCGGGCTGCTCGCCGCGGCCCAGCGGCCGTTCACGAGCGCGGGCCTGCGGGCGCCGTGGTACCCGGTCCTCGGCAACCACGACGTGCTGGTGCAGGGCGAGGCCGCTCCCCGCCCGGCCACGGAGCGGGTCGCCGTGGGCGCCCGGGCGCTGTGGGAGCCGCCGCCCGGGCTGCGGGGCCTCCGCGACCGGCGTCTCTCCGAGGCCGCGGCGATCGACCGGCTACTCGCCGGCGGTCGCCTCCCGGCCGGGGCGGTGCGCGTCCCCCCCGACCCTCGCCGCGCCGAGCTCTCCGCGGGCACGGTCCTGGCGCGGCTGCGCGCCGCGAGCGGCCACGGCGGGCGCGGCGCGCTCCTCGACTACACCTTCGACGTCGGCCCCCGCGTGCGCGGGATCGTGCTCGACGCCGCGCGGCGCGACGAGGGCTCCACCGGGCTCATCCGGCCCTCGCAGCTCGCCTGGCTGCGCCGTGAGCTCGCGCGCGCCGGCCGCCGCTGGGTGCTCCTCTTCACCCACCAGCCGCTCTACGGGTGCACGGGCGGCCGCGCGGCGCTCGGACTGCTCAGCCACGACCCCTACGTCCTCGCCGCCGTCGCCGGCCACACGCACCGCAACGCGATCGCGCCGATCGCCTCCCCGGCCGGCGGCTTCTGGATGATCCTCACCTCCTCGCTCGTCGACTTCCCCCAGCAGGCGCGCGCGCTGCAGGTCGATGAGACCGCCGGCGGCGGGGCGGCGATCGAGACCTGGATGCTCGACCACGCGCCCGACGACTCGCTCTCGGCGATCTCGCGCCAGCTCTCCTACCTCGACGCCCAGGGGGGCCGGCCGACCGGCGCCGCGGGAACGCCGCTCGATCGCAACGCCCGGCTCTACAAGGCCGCGCCGTGACTCGGAGCCCCCGGCGGGCCGCTACCCTCGGGGCACGGGAGAAGACCTGACGCCGTCGTTTGCCGATGCAGCGCATCCTCGAGCGGCCCGCGCCACTACGACTCCGCCCCCGTGGGCTTCAGGAAGGAGTCAACCGTGCGAGCGACGACGATCCGGTTCAGCGACGAGCTCTGGGGAGCGCTCGAGACCGAGTCCTCCGCCAGCGGGGTTAGCGTCGCCCAGTTCGTGCGCGAGGCGAGTCTGGCCCGCGTCGCCTACGCCGCGGGCACCCGCGGGGATCGGCGCTACGACGGCGCCCTCGGATGGGCTCGAGCGGACGGCCGCGAGGACGGGAGCGCCGTCGGGGCGCGCTGAGCGCCTCACCGGTATCGCTTCCGGCATCGCCTGCTACCTTCGACTCTCTCTCCGCAACTCGCAGCCAGAGGTAAGAGAATGTCGAGCACCACAAGCGCGCCTTCCGTAGGCCCGTCGGCGAGCGCCCCGGCCTCGGGTGTGGGCCCCGGCGACGTACAGGCCGTCGAGAACCAGCGGCTCCACTCGATCCTCAGCGCCGTGATCACGGTGCTGCCCCCGATCGGCCTCGGACTCGCCGCGTGGCAGCTGTGGAGCCGCGCGCTGGGCTGGTCCGACGTGCTGGTGTTCGCGATCACCTACCTGCCCATCGGCCTCGGCGTGACCGTCGGCTTCCACCGGCTCTTCACCCACCGCTCCTTCAAGACCGGGCCGGTGCTGCGGGCCATGCTCGCCGTGCTCGGCTCCGCCGCGCTCGAGGGACCGGTCACCACCTGGGTCGCCGACCACCGCAAGCACCATGCCTTCGCCGATCAGGAGGGCGACCCGCACAGTCCGCACGTCGATCACGGCGGCGGCGTGCTCGGCACCCTGCGCGGCCTCGTGCACGCCCACCTGGGCTGGCTCTTCCTCCACACCCAGCGGGCCGCCGTGCCCCGCTACGCGCCCGACCTGCTGCGCGACCCCGTCGTGCGCTTCGTGGATCGCTTCACCCTGCTCTGGGTGCTCCTCGGGCTGGCCTTCCCGTTCGGCCTCGGCGTCGCGCTCAGCGGGTCGGTCTTCGGGGGCCTGACCGGCCTCCTGTGGGGCGGGCTGGTGCGGATCTTCGTCCTGCACCACGTCACCTACTCGATCAACTCGCTCTGCCACTTCTTCGGTCGCAGCCGCTTCGCCACGGGGGACCACTCGCGCAACCTGTCGTGGCTCGCGCCGCTCTCCCTCGGCGAGGCCTGGCACAACAACCACCACGCCTTCCCGACCTCGGCGGCCCACGGTCTGCGCCGGTGGGAGATCGACCCCTCGGCGCTGGTCATCCGCGCCCTCGAGGCCGTCGGACTGGCGTGGGAGGTCGTGCGCATCGCTCCCGAGCGCCAGCTCGCCAAGGCCGGCGCGGCCGCGTAGCTACCCGGCGGCTATGCCGGCGAGCGCCAGGGAGTAGAGCTCCTCCGGATCGGTGTAGAGCTCGCGCAGCTCGAGGCCCGCGGCGGCGAGGTCCCCTTCGAGGCGCGGGCGGGTGAACTTCGAGGAGATCTCCGTGCGCAGCTCCTCCCCGGCGGCGAACTCGACCCGCAGCCCGAGGTCGGCGAGGAGCACGGAGCAGGCGCGGCTCGCGCGCAGGCGCATCTCCACCCACTCGTGCTGGCGGTCGAAGAAGGCCACGTGCTCGAAGGCCTCGGGCACGAAGTCGGCGCCGAGCTCGCGGTTGAGCACGTGCAGGAGGTTGCGGTTGAACTCCGCGGTGACCCCCGCCGCATCGTCGTAGGCGGGTTCGATGATCGCCGGGTCCTTGACGAGGTCGGCGCCGAGGAGGAGCACGTCGCCGTCGCCGAGGAGCTCGGAGACCTCGCGCAGCAGCCGCCGGCGGGTGCCGGGTGGGAAGTTGCCGAGGGTTCCGCCCAGCAGGGCGACGATGCGAGCGCCCGCTCCCCCCGTCCGGGTCGGGATGTGCTCGAGATGGCGCTCGAAGTCGCCGATCACCCCGTGCACGCGCAGGCCGGGATACTCGGCCACGAGCGCCTCGGCGCTCTGGCGCACGACGCTCTCCGAGACGTCGAGGGGCACGTAGCGCTCGAGGAGGCCCGCCCGCGACATCGCGTCGAAGAGCACGCGCGTCTTCGTCGCCGAGCCCGAGCCGAGCTCGACCAGCTCGGACGCGCCTGCGGCGAGCACGATCTTCTCCGCGCGCGCTTCGAGGATCGTCCGCTCGCAACGCGTCGGGTAGTACTCGGGGAGCTCGCAGATGCGGTCGAAGAGCTCCGAGCCGCGAGTGTCGTAGAGGTGCTTGGGCGAGAGCTCCTTGAAGGGCTTGGTCAGCCCGTCGAGCACGTCGTTGGCCAGCGCGCGGTCGTCGAGGTCCTCGAGCCAGGAGTCGATCGTGATGGAGGACGTCATGGAGGGAGGGATGGGAGGCGCTCCTTTGCGCTCGAGGTCAGGGGTCGCGGGCGAGCCGGAGCCCGGTGAAGATCTGGCGCCGGGCGGGGAAGTCCCAGTTGCGGAAGAAGGGCGAGGCGACCCCGGCGCGGGTGGCCCACGAGCCGCCGCGCAGCACGCGGTGCTCAGCGCCGAAGAACACCTCGGAGTACTCCGAGTAGGGGTCGGGACGAAAGCCGGGGTAGCCGTCGAAGTGGCTCTGCGTCCACTCCCAGACGTTGCCGAGCATGTCGTGGCAGCCCGAGGGGCTCATGCCGGCGGGGTGGGCGCCGACCGGAGAGGTGCCCAGGGAGAGCTGGTCGAGGTTGGCGTGCTCGGGGCGCGCGGGCTCTGCTCCCCACGGGAGGGGAAGTGCCGTCCGGGTCTCGTGGTCCCAGGTCGCCGCCTTCTCCCACTCCTCTTCGGTGGGAAGGCGAGCGCCGTGCGCGCGGGCGAAGGCGTCGGCCTCGAACCAGGAGACGTGGACGACGGGGCGCTCGGGGTGAAGCGGCTCGAGCCGGCCCATGCGCCGCTCGCGCCCGTCCGTCGTCCACTCCGCGGGTCGCGAGATGTCGTACTCCTCCTTCCACGCCCAGCCCTCGTCCGACCACCACTCGCGGCGCTCGTAGCCGCCGCCCTCCGCGAAGGCCAGGAACGTGGCGTTGGTGATCGGCGTGCGGCCGATGCGGTAGGCGGGCAGCTCCACCGCGTGCCGGGGGCGCTCGTTGTCGTAGGAGAACGCGCCGGGCGGGGCGCCGATCGCGCACGGGCCGGCCGGGACGTCCACCCACTCGAGGCCGGTGTGGCGGCCGGCGGCGGGCTCGGGTGCGGACCGGCGCGCCGGGGGCGCCGGGTCGTAGCTCTCGAGGTGCGCGAGCTCGAGCGTCTGGAGCATGGTCTCGGTGTGCTGCTGCTCGTGGCGCACGACGAGGTCGTGGAGGAAGCCGTCGCCCACGCCGTGGGACTCCATCACCTCGATGGTGCGGGCGCGCACGGCGGCCAGGTAGCCTGCCGCCTCCTCGCGTCGCAGGTAGGGCAGCGCGCCGCGCGAGCGGCGGGGGGTCTCGAAGGCGTCGTAGACGCCCAGCAGGTCGGGGCGCAGCAGCGGCTCGCCCGCGAAGCGGTGCACGAGCCACAGGTCCTCGAAGGCGGCGATGTGCCCGAGGTCCCACACGAGCGGGCTCAGCAGCGGGGAGTGGACCTTCTCCAGATCGCTCTCGGCCACCGGCTCGACGAGCGCGAGCGTGCGCTCGCGCGTCTGCTCGAGCGCCGCGAGGAGCGGCCCGGGGTCCGGCACGGTCTGGGGGTGGGCGAAGGGCCTGGGGGTCATGCGGTGGCCGGGCACGCTGCCGGCGCGGCGGGCAGATACGGAGTATGCCCGGTGTCCTCGGGCGGCGCGAGGCATGTCCTCCGGGAGCGCGGTGCCACGGGTCTGCCGTCCCGCTCGCTCGCCCGGGGTTACAGCCGCGGCCGCGGCCGTAACACGGACCCCCCCGGCGGAGACCATTCCCATATCGTGTCGGCATGCCTCGCCTTGCTCCGCGATGACCCGCTCCGATGCCGCCCCCGAGGCCACCGCCTCGGCTCCCGAAGACCCGGACGCGGAGCTCGTCTCGCCTCTACGGGCGGGCGACGAGCGCGCCTTCATGGTGCTCGTCGAGCGCTACCACGCCACGATGGTGCGGGTGGCACGGGGCTACGTCGCGAGCCGCGCGGTGGCCGAGGAGGTCGCCCAGGAGGCATGGCTCGGGGTCCTGCAGGGCATCGCGCGCTTCGAGGGCCGCTCCTCCCTGCGCACGTGGATCTTCCGGATCCTCACCAATCGGGCCAAGACCCGTGGCCAGCGCGAGGCCCGCACGGTCCCGTTCTCCTCCCTCGGCCCCGAGGAGGCGGCCGACGGGCCGTCGGTGGACCCCGACCGCTTCCGTCCGGGCGACGACCGCGTGGCCCCGGGGGGCTGGGCCGATCCCCCGCGCGAGTGGGGAGCCGACCCCGTCCGCCGGCTGCTCGGCCGCGAGACGCTCGCGCTCCTCGGCGCGGCGATCGACGAGCTGCCGGCCACGCAGCGGGAGGTCATCGTGCTCCGTGACGTCGAGGGCTGGGAGGCGACCGAGGTGTGCGAGGCGCTCGAGCTCAGCGAGGGCAACCAGCGCGTGCTGCTCCACCGGGCGCGCAGTCGCGTGCGGAGCGCGCTCGAGGAGCACCTCGGTCGGGAAGGCGCGTCGTGATGCGGCTCTGGCGGCCCCGGCAGCTCACCTGCCAGGAAATGGTCGAGCTCATCACGGAGTACCTCGAGGCGACGATGAGCCGCGCCGAGCGCCGGCGCTTCGAGCGCCACATCGACGGGTGCCCGGACTGCACGCGCTACCTCGAGCAGATGCGGGCGACGCTCACGGCGGTGGGCTCCCTGCACGCCGAGGACGTCTCTCCCGAAGTGGAGGCCGAGCTGCTCCTCGCCTTCCGCGGGTGGCGGGAGGAATAGGCGCACGCCCGCGCGTGCCTGTGGGCACGAACCGCGCGCCTCCTGTCACGCGAAGGCGGGCAGGATCGGGGGGTGGGCCCCGATCCGCATCGCATAGATGCAAATACGGGCCCACCCCCCGTCGACCGCCGGCTCGCAGCGCTCGCGGCAAGGCAGCACGGAGTAGTCACCGGGGCGCAGCTCGCCCGTGTGGGGCTCGGCCGTGGCGCGGTGGCTCGGCGGCTTCGGACCGGCCGACTGCACCGGTTGTATCCCGGCGTCTACGCCGTCGGGCACCCGATGCTGAGCACGGACGGGCGGCATCTCGCCGCCGTCTACGCCGGCGGACCCGGCGCGGCGGTGAGCCACCGATCGGCGGCCGCCCGATGGGCCGTGCTCCGAGAGCTCCCAGGGGCACCGGTGGAGGTCATCACCGCCGAGCGCTCGCGCAAGCCGGCCGCGGGCATCGTCCTGCACCGCACCCGGCGCCTCCACCGCGTCGAGGTGACGAACCGAGAGGGCATCCCGATCACCACGGTCGCCCGCACCCTCTTGGACCTCGCGGACATCGTCGGCGAGTACGAGCTCGGACGCGCGGCGCACGAGGCCCAGGTGCTCCGGATCCTGTCTCTCTCCTCGTTGAGCGCGGCCCTCGGGCGCGCGAACGGACGGCGCGGCGCCGCCACCCTCCGTGCGCTCCTCGAAGAGCCTCCCGCTCCTACCCGCAGTGAGCTCGAGGACCGCTTCCTCGCCCTCTGCCGAGACGCCGGCTTGCCTTCGCCGGAGGTGGGCGTGTATCTCGCCGGCATGGAGGTCGACTTCCTCTGGCGCAGGCGCCGCCTCGTCGTCGAGGTGGACGGGTTCGCCTTCCACGGGACGCGAACCGCCTTCGAGCGCGACCGCCGCCGCGATGCGACGCTCGCGCGCGCCGGCCATCGGGTTGCCCGCTTCTCCTGGCGTCAGGTCACGGCATCGCCGGGTGAGGTGAGCACCACGGTCAGGGCGCTCTTGAAAGACTCCGTGGCGTGAGCGCTGGGGCCCCTCCCGAGAACCCCTTCGCGGCGGATCTCTCCGAGCGGCTCCCCGAGGCCGCGACGCTCATCATCTTCGGCGCGACCGGCGACCTGGCGGCACGCAAGCTCATCCCCGCCGTCTACAACCTGGCGCGCACCGGCCAACTCCCCGAGCGCTTCAGGTTGATCGGGGTGGCCCGCAGCGGTGATCGCGACGCGTTCCGGGGCGCGGCGCGCGACGCGCTGGGACGCTTCTCGCGGGCGGGGTTCGACGCGGCCGACTGGGAGCCGATCGAGGAGGGACTCGACTACCTGGCCGGCGACTTCGCCGACCCCGAGCTCTTCGAGCGCCTCGCCCGCGCGCTCGAGGCCGCCGACGCGGAGGGCGGCCCGACCCGCCGCCTCTTCTACCTCTCCGTCGCGCCGGCGTTCTTCGGGACGATCGCCGCGGCGCTCGACGAGGTCGGCCTCGGCCGCGGCGCCGACCCGCCCACGAGCCTCCTGATCGAGAAGCCCTTCGGCCACGACCTCGCCTCGGCGCGGCAGCTCGCGCGCGAGCTGGCCGGCGCCTTCGACGAGCGCCAGGTCTTCCGGATCGACCACTACCTGGGCAAGGAGACGGTGCAGAACCTGCTCGTCCTGCGCTTCGCCAACGGCATCTTCGAGCCGCTCTGGAACCGCCGCTACGTCGACAACGTCCAGATCACCGTGGCCGAGGAGCTGGGCATCGGCCACCGGGCGGGGTACTACGAGCAGGCCGGCGCCCTGCGCGACGTAGTCCAGAACCACATGCTCCAGCTCCTCGCCCTCACCGCGATGGAGCCGCCCGCGCGCTTCGCCGCCGAGGAGATCCGTGACGAGAAGGTCAAGGCGCTGCGGGCGGTCGCGCCGCTCGCGCCCGGCTCGCTCGGCGAGGCGCTCGTACGCGGTCAGTACGGCGCCGGCCACGTCGGCGGGGAGGGCGTGCCGGGCTACCGGGAGGAGGACGGAGTGGCGGGCGACTCGCAGACCGACACGTACGTCGCGCTGCGCTTGCGCGTCGACAACTGGCGCTGGGCGGGCACGCCGTTCTACCTGCGCACGGGCAAGCGCCTGCCCGAGCGGAACACCGAGATCGCGGTGAACTTCAAGCCCGTGCCGCACCTGCCCTTCGCGCCGACCGAGGCGGAGCCGATCGCGCCCAATCGCCTCGTCATCTCCGTCCAGCCGGGCGAGGGCGCCTCACTGCGGATGCTCGCCAAGGTTCCGGGCACGGCGATGCATGTCCGGCCGGTCCACATGGATTTCGAGTACGGAACTTCGTTCCTGCGCGAGTCGCCCGAGGCCTACGAGCGCCTGCTCCACGACGCGCTGCTCGGCGACCCGACGCTCTTCACCCGCGGAGACGAGGTCGAGGCCGAGTGGCGCATCGTGGACCCGGTGATCGATGCCTTCGCGCGGGGGGAGGTGCCGCTCGCGGCCTACGCGGCGGGGAGCGAGGGGCCGACCGCCGCCGACGAGCTGCTCGCCCGCGACGGGCGGGAGTGGGGGCGCGTGTGAGCGCCCTGACCGAGCGCGCAGAACGCGCGCTGGGCGACACCGACGCGTTCGCGGTGGCCACCGAGCTCAGCCGCCTGAACGCGGAGCACGCGCACCACGCTCACCGGCACGCCGCGTCGCGGACGCTCAACCTGATCGTGCTCGCGCCGCCCGGCGACGGCGAGCAGCGGGAGGTCCGCGCCGGCCTCGAGCTCCTCGGAGCCCATCATCCCGCGCGGACGCTCGTCCTGCGCCGCGGAGCGGCGGACCGGCTCGACGCCACGCTGGCCATCACGTGCTCGCTGTGCGCGGAGGTGCGCGCCGCCGGTGCGTGCTCGGACGAGGTCATCCTCACCGCGGATGCCGGACGGTTGGACCACGCCGCCTCGCTGGTGGCCCCGCTCCTCGCCAAGGACCTCCCCACCGTCCTGTGGATCGCGGTGGCCGACGGCCTGGATGGCGCCCGGCTCGCCCTGGCCGGGCTGGTCGATCACGTGGTGCTCTCCTCGCAGGCGGTAAGCCTGGCCCGCGCCGCCGAGCTCTCGGCGGGGGCGGCACCGGTGCACGACGTCGAGTGGGGCCGCCTCGCGCGCTGGCGCACGCAGATCGCGGGGGCGTTCGAGTCCGCGGGGCGCCGAGAGATGCTCGGGCGCATCGACCGGGTGACGGTGAGCGGCCTACGAGGCGCCTCCGCGTTGCTGCTCGCCGGTTGGGTCGTGGGCCGCTTGGGGTGGACGCTGGAATGGCTCGAGGGACGGGCCGCGGAGGGCTGGGAGGGCGAGGGCCGACGCGCGGACGGCACGAGGGTTCACGTGCGCGTCGAGAGCGGCGCGAGCGACCGGTCCGTCCTGCTCGCCGCGAGCACCGACGAGGTGCGGGTGGGCGCGCCCGCCGAGGCGCGCGGGGACGCGACGTTCGTGGAGGCGATCAACCCCGACCCGCGCTTCGCCGCGGGGTACGCCACGGCGCTGCGCGCGCTCCGCGCCGACGCTCTGGGTCGAACGTGATCGTCCTCGTCCGCCACGCCGAGACGGAGTGGAGCCGGGACCGCCGGCACACCGGCCGCTCCGACATCCCGCTCACGGACGCCGGTCGCGCGCTGGCGGTGGCCCTGGCGCCTCGCCTTGCGGAGGGCGACGAGAGCTTCGACCGGGTGCTGAGCAGTCCGCTCAGTCGCGCGCGGGAGACCTGCGAGCTCGCCGGCCTCGGCGCGCGGGCCGAGCTCGCCGACGCGCTGCTCGAATGGGACTACGGCGCCTACGAGGGGCTCACCGCTGCGCAGATCCGTGCCGAGCGGCCGGGCTGGGAGCTCTGGCGCGACGGCTGCCCCGAGGGGGAGGACGCCCGCGCGGTCGGCGTGCGCGTCGACTCCCTCCTCGACGGGCTTCGTGATCCCAGTCAGAGCGCCGTCCTGTTCGCCCACGGCCACCTGCTGCGCGTGCTCGCCGCGCGCTGGCTCGGCCTGCGCCCCGAGGACGGGCGCGGGTTCGCCCTCTCCACCGGGGCGCTCTGCCGTCTCGGCCACGAGCACGCGCACACCGCGATCTGGCGCTGGAACGAGGTGGTTTGAGGGTGCGTAACGGGGGGCGAGCGGGCATGACCACGGGTGTGATGCGCGAGCCCTCCGAGCGACGATGAGCTCCCCTCGCGGCAGAAGACGCCCGTGCTCGACCCCGAGCGCCTCCAGGAGGGCGCCGTGACGCGCGACCAGGTCTCGCTCCAGCGGTTCGGCGCCTCGGAGGCCGTCGCGGATTGCGAGCGGCGGATGCTCGGCCGATGAGCACGGTGGCCTGCGGCTTCGACCACGCCGGCGTCCCGCTGCGGGAGGCGGTGCTGGACACGCTGCGCGAGGCCGGCCACGAGCCGCTCGACCTCGGCGTCCAGGATGACTACCCCGACACCGCCCGGGATGTCGCCGGCGCCCTGCGTGACGGGCGCGCGGCACGGGCGGTGATCGTCTGCGGCTCGGGCGCCGGAGTCTCCGTCGCGGCGACGAAGATCCGTGGCGTGCGCGCCGCCACCGTCAACGACACCTACACCGCCCGCCAGTGCGTCGAGCACGACGACGTCAACGCGCTCTGTCTGGGCGCCCGGGTCCTCGGACCGGCGCTCGCCGCGGAGATCGTCCGCGTCTACGCCGCCGCGGAGTTCTCGGGCGAGGAGCGTCACGTTCGCCGCCTCCAGAAGATCGCCGCGCTCGAACGAGAGGGAGCCCCCGCATGAGCACCTCGTCCACCACCACCCGCCTCGGCGCCCTCTCCGCGCTGGGCACGAGCGTCTGGCTCGACGCCATCCGCCGCTCGATGGTCGAGTCCGGCGAGCTCCAGCGCCTGATCGGCGAGGACTCCGTGGTGGGTCTGACCTCCAACCCCTCGATCTTCCAGAAGGCCATGCTCGGCTCGCCCGACTACGACGAGGCGCTGCGCGGCCTGGCTGAGCAGGACCTCGACGCCAAGGCGATCTACGAGACGCTCGCGGCCGAGGACATCCAGGGTGCCGCCGAGCTCCTCCACCAGGTCTACGAGCGCACCGAGCGCCGCGACGGCTACGCCTCCTTCGAGGTCGCGCCCGAGCTCGCCCTCGACACCGAGGGCACGCTAACCGCGGCGCGCGAGCTGTGGAGCCGCCTCGAGCGCCCCAACGTGATGATCAAGATCCCGGGCACCGAGGAGGGCGTCCCGGCGGTGCGCGAGGCGATCGCCGCGGGGATCAACGTCAACGTCACCCTCCTGTTCTCCGTGGAGGCCTACCGGTCGGTGGCCGAGGCCTACCTCGCCGGGCTCGAGGACCGCGTGGAGCGCGGCGAGCCCGTCGCGGGCATCGCCTCCGTGGCGAGCTTCTTCGTCTCCCGCGTGGACTCCGCGGTGGACAAGCGCCTGGCCAGGAGCGGCCGCGAGGATCTCACCGGCCGCGCCGCGGTGGCCAACGCCCAGGTGGCCTACGCCCACTTCGAGGAGATCGTGGGCTCTGAGCGCTGGAAGAAGCTCGCGGAGCGAGGCGCGATGCCGCAACGGCTGCTGTGGGCCTCGACGGGCACGAAGAACCCGGCCTACCCCGACACCAAGTACGTCGCCGAGCTCGCCGGCCCCCATACCGTGAACACCATGCCGGCTGCCACCCTCCACGCCTTCCAGGAGCACGGCAAGGCCCAGGACGGGCTGAGCGGCCGGGGCGAGGAGGCCGCCCGGGTGCTGGGAGAGATCGCCGAGGCCGGCGTGGACCTCGACGAGGTGACCGACGAGCTACTCGAGGAGGGCATCGCCACCTTCAAGACCGCGATGGCCGAGCTGATTGCGGGCGTCGAGCAGCGCCGAGGAGCCGTGATCGCCGAGGCGCCCCCCACGATCGACGCCTCGTTCGCGCAGCGCGACGCGGAGGCCGTGCACGAGTCGATCGAGTCCGCACGGCGCCAGCAGGTGTCCAGGCGGGTGTGGGGCAAGGACTTCACCCTGTGGGGATCGGAGCCCGACGGGATCGCCGACCGCCTCGGCTGGCTCACCATCGCCGAGCAGTCGCTCGAGCACCTCGAGGACGTCGAGGAGTTCGTGGAGGAGGTCCGCGCGGCGGGCTTCACCGACTGCGCGCTGCTCGGCATGGGCGGCTCGAGCCTGGCGACGGAGGTGATGCGGCGCTCGTTCCCCGATCCCCGCGAGGGCTTCCTCGAGCTCCACGTCCTCGACTCCACCCATCCCGACGCCGTCGCCGGCCTCGCCGATCGCCTGCCGCTCGAGACCACCCTGTTCGTCGTCTCCTCGAAGTCGGGCGGCACGCTCGAGCTGAAGAGCTTCCTCGCCTACTTCCTCGAGCGCGCCGGCGACCCCACTCACTTCGTGGCCATCACCGATCCGGGCACGGCGCTCGAGAGGGAGGCGGGGGAGAGGGGCTTTCGCGCCGTCTTCGCCGGCTCGCCGGAGATCGGCGGGCGCTACTCGGCGCTGTCGGCCTTCGGGATCCTCCCCGCCGCGCTCATGGGCATCGACGTGCGGGCGTTGCTCGAGCGTGCCGAGGTCGCCGTCCACGCCACCCAGCCCTCCCTGGCGGGCGAGCAGAACGCCGCGCTGTGGCTCGGCTGCACGCTCGGCGGGCTCGCGCGGCGCGGGCGCGACAAGCTCACGTGGATCGTCGACGAGCCGCTCGCCTCCTTCGGACTGTGGGTGGAGCAGCTCGTGGCCGAGAGCACCGGCAAGCAGGGAACGGGGATCGTCCCGGTGGCCGGCGAGCCGCTCGCCGCCCCCGAGGCCTACGGCGACGACCGCGTGTTCGTGCACCTGCGCAACGCCGACGAGCCCGACGCGGGGGCCGAGGAGAAGCTCTCCGCGCTGGCCGGCGCCGGCCATCCCGTGCTCACCCTCGCCTTCGCCGACGCCCTCGACCTCGGCGCCCAGTTCTTCCTGTGGGAGTTCGCCGTCGCCGTTGCCGGCGCGGTGCTGGCCATCAACCCCTTCGACCAGCCCAACGTGCAGGGGGCCAAGGACCTGACCGCCGAGACGATCGCGGCCTACGTGCGCGACGGGAGCTTCCCCGAGGAGGACGACGGCCCGCCGCTCGAGGAGCTCCTGCGCGACGTGAAGCCGGGCGCCTACGTGGCGATCATGGCCTATTTGCCGCCGAGCGAGGAGAACGACCGCGCGCTCGAGCGCCTGCGCGTGGAGATCCGCGACCGCCACCAGGTCGCCACCACCGTCGGGTACGGGCCGCGCTTCCTGCACTCGACCGGCCAGCTCCACAAGGGCGGTCCGCCGAGCGGCGTCTTCGTCCAGCTCGTCGACCCGCATCCGCGCGAGGGCCTCGAGGTGCCGGGCGCGGGCTACGACTTCGCGGCGCTCGTGCGCGCCCAGGCGATCGGCGACGGGCAGGCGCTGCGCTCGCGCAGGTTGCCCTTCACCCGCTCCTCACTCGATGCGATCGGAGAGCACTGAATGCAGATCGGCTTCGTCGGCCTCGGCCGCATGGGCGGGAACATGGTCAAGCGGGTCAGGCGCGACTCCGAGATCGAGGTGGTCGCCTTCGACTTCTCCGCGGAGGCGGTCGCCGCCGCCGAGGAGGTCGGCGCGACCGGCGCTCGCTCCCTCGAGGAGCTCGTGGCGAAGCTGGAGGCGCCGCGGGCGATCTGGGTGATGGTCCCCTCCGGCGACCCAGTCCAGCAGACCCTCGAGAAGCTCGCCGAGCTCGGCGCCGAGGGCGATCTGCTCGTCGACGGGGGCAACTCGAACTTCCACGACAGCAAGCGCCGCGGGGCGGAGCTGGACGCGCGTGGCCTGCGCTTCTGCGACGTGGGGGTGAGCGGCGGGGTGTGGGGCCTCGAGGTCGGCTACTGCATGATGGCCGGCGGCGCGGAGGGGGACATCGCCCGGCTCGCGCCGCTGCTCGACGTGCTCGCCCCACCGGACGGCTGGCTCCACGTCGGCCCGGTCGGGTCCGGGCACCACGTGAAGATGGTGCACAACGGCATCGAGTACGGGATGCTCCAGGCCTACGGCGAGGGGTTCGAGATCCTCCAGGCGAGCGAGTACGACCTCGACCTCGGCGCCATCTCCCACCTCTGGAACCAGGGCTCGGTGGTCCGCTCCTGGCTGCTCGAGCTCGCCGAGCTCGCCTTCGCTAAAGAACCGCGCCTGGATCACGTCAGCGGCTACGTGGAGGACTCGGGTGAGGGCCGCTGGACGGTGCAGGAGGCGATCGATCTGAGCGTTCCCGCGCCGGTCATCACCGCCTCGCTGCTCGCCCGCTTCGCCTCGCGCCAGGACGAGTCGTTCTCGGCCAAGGTCATCGCCGCCCTGCGTAACGAGTTCGGGGGTCACCGAGTCAAGGCTCGATGACCGATCTGCGTGCGGGCCAGACGCTGCCCGACCTGGAGCTGCTCGACCACGCCGGCAACCCCCGCCGCCTGAGCGACCTCGTCGCCGGCGATCCCACCTTCCTGCACTTCTACCGTGGCTGGTGGTGCCCCAAGGAGCAGACGTTCTTCCGCTCGCTCCTCGCGCTCCAGGACGAGGCCGAGGTGGCCTACGCGCGGATCGTCTCGGTCAGCGTCGACGAGCCGAGGGTGGCGGCGGCCTTCCGTGCCGGGCTCGGCGCGCGCTGGACCTTCCTCTGCGACCCCGAACGCGTCGAGCAGCACAGGCTGAAGCTCCGGGAGACCACCGACACCACCAACGACCCCTATCTGCCGGTCGGCCTGCTCCTCGAGCCCGATCTCAAGATCCACGCGAGCTGGGACGGCTACTGGTACTGGGGGCGCCCGGCGCTCGGGGAGATCCGCGACGGGTTCCGCGCGGTCTCGAAGAGGCTTCGCGCGGACTGGGAGGGCCCGGCCGGGTGAGCGGTTGGTGCTGGCTCGCGCTCGTCGAGGAGCGTCCGCCTCGGGCGCTCGCCGCGGCCGAGGTCGACGGGGCCGGCTGGCTCGCGGCCTGGGAGGGCGGCAAGAAGCCGGTCGCCCACGCCCTCCGCGCCGACGGGCGGATCATCGATGTTGACGGTGCTGCGGCCACCGCCTCGCTCGTCATAGCCCCGCACGGGGTGCGCCTGCCCTTCGACGACCTCGCCGTCCAGCAGGCGCGGCGGCGCGTCCTGGCCGGGCCCCCGGCTGCGCTCCTCACCACGCTGCTCAGCGACGCCTCGCACTTCGAGGGCGCGCTGACCGCCTGGCGCGACGGCGGCCCGCGGGAGGATCCCTTCGCGCGCATCTTCCCCGCCCGCCGCCTCCAGGTCGGCCCCGGACTGCTCGGCACGGTGCTCCCGCCCGCCGGGCCGACGATCGAGCGCTACGGCTCGGCCAACCCGTGGCCGTGGGACCGCTTCTAGGGGGTCAGGAGAACGACGGCACGCGCGCCACGCCGGCGCGCCCGCCGGGAACGCGCGCGGCCCACGCCGTGCGCTTGCGCTCGTAGTCCTCGGGCAGCCGGCCCTCCGGCGCCGAGGCGTCGAGGTGCGCCAGGGCGCTCGGATAGTCCTCCCAGGCCGCCAGAGCGTCCGCCATGACTCGCGCGAGCTCATCGCCCGCGTGTGCGTACTCGGTTCCCATCTTCCCCCTCCGATCTCTCCCGCTGGCGCGGCGAGCTTCCCTTCCCTGCACCGTAGCGAGACCCGCGCCAGGGAGAAGATGTTCGCGCGCGACCAACTCCTTCGGGAAGGCACTTGTACGATTCAACAAGCTCGACCCGCCGGTTCGTCACCGCCTGCAAGGTGCGATCGCCCTCCTGGCCCAAGACCCACGGCCTCCCGCCGCCCGTGCGCTGAAGGGCGGCCCCGGTCTGCGCGTTCGGGTCGGCGACTACCGCATCATCTACACCGTCGACGACGAAGTGCTCCTGGTCGTCGTCGTCACGCTCGGGCACCGACGCGAGGTCTACGGACGGTGACTCCGGCGTGCCGGCTTCCGCCGGACTCGTAGGATCCGCCGCGTGGAGAGCGCCGTGGGCGATCGTGTCGACGTGGCGGTGGTGGGCGCTGGGTTTGGTGGCCTGGCGGTCGCGTGCGTTTGCGCCGACGCCGGCTTCAGCGTCACGATCCTTGAACGGCGACCGCAGCTGGCGCCGGAGGGAGTCGGCCTGCTGATTCAGCCCAACGGCCTAGCGGTGCTCGAGCGTCTCGGGGTTCTCGAACAGGTGCTCGTCGTCGGCCGCCGGATCACGACGGTGCGGCAGTGCGACCCATCGGGGCGCGTGCGCGCGGTCGCGAGCTATGGCGAGCTTCGCCACCCCCATCCGTACCTCTTGGCCGTTGAGCGTACGAGACTGATCTCGCTGCTGGCTGGCCGCCTTCCCGCGGCCGTCACGCTGCGCACCGGTTGTACCGTGGCCGGGCTGGAGCGCCAGGACGGTCGAGTATGCGGCGTGCGTTACGGGGATGGGTCTGGGCTCCACACCTTGCGCGCCGCTTGCGTCGTCGGCGCCGACGGCATCAACTCGGTGGTTCGCCAGGCCCTGAACGTAAGGATCCGCAGTCGTACCGGGCCGGATCGCTACCTCATCGGCCTCGCGCCCTGCGAGCCCGGCGATGACGCCGCCGTGCTCTACTGCGGTCAAGGATGGTGCGATGGCGTATTGCCATACCGTCAAGGCACGTACTTCTTCGATCACATCAACGGCGAGAACCGCGACGCCGTGCAGCGACGCGACTTCGACGCGTGGCGTGACACCTACGTCCAACGTGTCCCCGAGGCGGCACGGATCGTCGCTTACCTCGGCTCGTTCGACGACCTCAGCTTCCTGCCGGGACGAACCCACCGCGCCGTGCCGCGCGTCTTGCCCGGTGCGGCGCTGGTCGGTGACGCCGCTGCTGCGGTCCACCCTCACAGCGGGCAGGGCGCCAACCTCGCGCTGGAGGACGCCTTGGCGCTCGGCGCCGCGCTCGCGGCACACGGGCCGCGCCAGACCGCGGCCCTGGACGCCTACGCCCGCGCCCGCGACGCCAAGCTGCGTCGCTACGTCCCATGGTCGATCGTCATCGGCCGCACCATGGACGGTCCCAATCCCGGCTGGCGGACGATGCGCCGACTCGGCTATCTCGCCACCCACGTGGGACCCGCACGACGCGCCGCCGTGCGCCAACAGGCTGGACTCGGCTGACCACCACTACCGCACCGGTCTGGCGGCCGAAGCGGGCGCGCCCGTCATCGCGCCAGGGCGTCGATCAATCCCGGCAGCTCCTCGGGCGGGGCGAGCGGCGTGAGGACGAAGGTGGTAATCCCGCGGGCGGCGAACTCCCCGAGCCGCGCCTTCTGCTCGTCGGGCGAGCCGAAGATGAAGATCTCGCGGATGAGCTCGTCGGGCGCTTGCCGGAGCGCCTCCTTCCGATCGCCGGCCCGCCACGCCTCGACCATCGGATCGAGCTGCTCGCCCCATCCCAGCGCGCGGAAGTACGCCTCGTAGACCGGCACGGTCCCGTAGGCGGCGAACAGGTGGCGGGCGAGGGGCAGCGCCTGCTCCGCGGGCTGGGGCACGCAGAAGAAGCGGCACACCACGTCCGAGGAGCCGGACGCCTTGCCGCCGCGCTCCTCGCCCGCGCGGATCTGCCCGACCACGTGCTCGACCCCGCTGAGCGGCAGAAAGTTCACCCAGGTCCCGTCGCCGAGCTCGCCGCCGAGCTGGAGCATGCGGTCGCGCAGGCCGGCGACGTAGAGCGGAACGGGCGCGTCGGGTGGCTGCTCGAGCTTGAACCCTCCGGGGCCGCGCTCGCCGGCTAGCACCGGGCGCAGCGTCCGCACCGCTTCGCGCACGCGGGTGAGGGGCTTCTCGAACGGGATGCCGTTCCAGCGCTCGACGATCACCGAGGAGGAGGAGCCCAGGCCGAGGCAGAAGCGCCCACCGCTTGCGTCGGCCAGCGCCGCGGCGTGCTGAGCAAGCACCGCGGGCCCCCGCGTGAACGGATTCACGACGCCGGTGCCGAGACGCATCCGCTCCGTCCAGGCCGCCGCCAGGGCCAGCGGCGTGAACCCGTCGGGGCCCGCCGTCTCGCCCGTCCACAGGTCGTCGTAGCCCGCCCCCTCGGCACGGCGCACGAGGGGTTCGGCCTCGCGCAGCGAGAGTCCGGGGAAGGGGAGCGTCAGGCCCCAGCGCAGCTCAGGCATCGAGCGCTACCACGAGGCGAACCTACCGTATAGGCTTTGCCGAGATGCACTTCGGCAAGCTTAGGCGCGGAGAGCTAATCGCCGTCATCGGCGGCGCGCTGCTCGGGATCGGGGTGTTCCTCACCTGGTACAAGACGGGCAACGGGAACTCCGTGCTCAACGGGGTACGCGGAGGCGATCGGCGCTTCTCGGCGTGGGACTCCCTTCAGATCACGCGCTACCTCCTGGTCGCGGGCGCCGCGGCCCCGTTCATCCTCGCCTACATCGTCCTCCGCGACCACGCGCTGTCCTGGCCCCGGGGGGAGCTCACCGCCGTCGTGGCCATCCTCGCGATAACCCTCGTGGTCGTGCGCGGCGTGATCATCCGACCGGGCACCCCGCCCTCGGAGATCTCGCTCGAGATCGGCTGGTTCGTCGCGCTCGCGGGGGCGATCGTCATGTTCTTCGGGGCGGTCAGCCGCTCCTCCCAGCAGGGCGGGCCGCGGAAGCCGCCGGGCGTCTTCTAGCGTTGGCGGGACAGGGCGGCAGCCGGCCGGATCGCAACCTCGCCCTCGAGCTGGTGCGCGTCACCGAGGCGGCAGCGCTCGCCGCCGCGCGGCTCGTGGGCAAGGGCGACAAGGAGGCCGCCGACCAGGCCGCGGTGGACGCCATGCGCTTCGTCCTCGACTCCGTGGCGATGGACGGGCTCGTGGTCATCGGCGAGGGGGAGAAGGACGAGGCTCCCATGCTCTACAACGGCGAGCAGATCGGCGACGGCTCGCCTCCTTCGGTGGACATCGCCGTCGATCCGCTCGAGGGCACGCGGCTCACCGCGCTCGGCGAGCCGAACGCGCTGGCGGTGATCGCCCTGGCCGAGCGCGGAACCATGTTCGACCCCGGTCCCTGCTTCTACATGGAGAAGATCGCCGGAGGCGAGCTCGTGGCTGACGCGCTCTCGCTCGAGCGCTCGCTGACCGAGACGCTCCACGCCGTGGCCGAGTGCAAGAACGGGCGCGTCGAGGACGTCACCGTGGTCATGCTCGATCGGCCTCGCCACGAGGACGCGATCGCGGAGGTTCGCAGTGCGGGCGCGCGCATCCGCTTCATCAAGGACGGCGACGTGTCCGCCGCGCTGCTCGCAGTGAGCGAGCACGCCCCCGTCGACCTGCTGTGGGGGATCGGGGGCACGCCGGAGGGCGTCATCTCCGCCGCGGCGATCAAGTGCACGGGCGGCCGGCTGCTCGGCCGGTTGTGCCCGCGTGACGACGACGAGCGCCAGGCCGCGCGCGACGCGGGCTACGACCTCGAGCGCGTGCTCGACCACGACGACCTCGTCTCGGGCCACGACGTCTTCTTCTCGGCCACGGGGGTGACCGACGGCGACGTGCTCCAGGGCGTGCGCTACCGCGGCCCGGAGGGCGCCTCGACCGAGTCGCTCGTCATGCGCTCGCGCTCGGGCACCGTGCGGCGGATATCCGCCCGCCACGATCGCTCGAAGCTACGCGAGATCACCGCGCTGTACGGCTGAGCGCCCGGCGAGCGGCCGAGCCGGCCCGCCGACCCTTCAGGCCGCGGCGACCTCGAGCACGAGCTTGCCCACGTTCTCGCCCCGGAAGAGCTTGAGCAGAGTGTCGGGGAAGGCCTCGAGGCCGCCGCCGACCACGTCCTCGCGCGTCTTGACCCTGCCCTCGGCGATCCACCCGCCGATCTCCGCGGCCGCCTCCGGGTAGCGGCTCTGGAAGTCGAAGACGACGAATCCCTCCATGCGCGCGCGGCTCACGAGCAGCGAGAGGTAGTTGGAGAGCCCGCGGGGCGCCCGTTCGTTGTACTGGGAGATCGCGCCGCAGATCACCACGCGCGCGCCCCGAGCCAGGCGGGTCAGGACCGCGTCGAGGATCTCGCCACCGACGTTGTCGAAGTAGACGTCCACGCCGTCGGGGGCGTGCTCACGCAGCGCCCGGCCCACGTCATCGGCCTTGTAGTCGATCGCGGCGTCGAATCCGAGCTCCTCGACGATCCACCGGCACTTCTCCTCCCCGCCGGCGATCCCCACCACGCGGCAGCCCTTGAGCTTGGCGATCTGGCCGACGACCGAGCCGACCGCGCCGGCGGCCCCCGAGACGACGACCGTCTCGCCCTCCTCGATCCCGCCGACCTCGAGCAGGCCGAAGTAGGCGGTCATCCCGGTCATGCCGAGGGCCCCGAGGTAGGTGGCCAGCGGCGCCTGCGCCGGGTCGACCTTCTGCGCGCCGCTCCCGTCCGAGACGACGTACTCCTGCGCGCCGAAGATGCCGAAGACGTGGTCGCCCTCGGCGAACTCCGGGTTCCGCGAGGAGAGGACGCGCGCGATCGCGCCCGCGCGCATGACCTCACCTATGCCCACCGGCGGGATGTAGGAGCGACCCTCGTTCATCCAGCCTCGCATGGCGGGGTCGAGCGAGAGCAGGAGGATCTGGGCGACGAGCTCGCCCTCGCGAGGGTCGGGCACCGGCTCGGAGGCGTGCTCCCAGTCGCCGGCCTTGGGCAGGCCGTCGGGGCGGGCGGCCAAGCGGATCTGGTGGTTCGTGAGCTCCATGGCCGCAGCCTATCCGGGGTGCGCCGGTGGCGCGTCCCACGCGTCGAGGGCGGCGGGCAGATCGCCGAGGGCGTCGACCACGAGGTCGGGCTCGACGCCGAGCGCCCGGGTGGCCGGCTTGCCTCGGGCCACCCATGCGCCGCGCAGGCCGGCCTGCCGGGCGCCGGCGACGTCCCACTCGTTGCTCGAGACGAGGAGCACCTCGTCGGGAGCGCACCCGAACGCCGCCACGGCGAGCGCATACACCGCCGGCGCGGGCTTGAAGCGGCGCACCTCGTCGGCGCTCAGCCGGTGCGCGAAGCGCTCGCCGAGGCCAGCGCCCGCGAGGAGGCGCTCGATGCCCTCGCGCGTTCCGTTCGAGAGCACGGCCAGCGGCCACCGCGGCGCGAGCCCCGCGAGGCACTCGGGCACGTCGGGGTAGGCGGGCAGCGCGCTGAGGCGTGCGGTGAGCCCTCCGGCCTCCCGGTCGGGCAGGTCGACCCGCGCCTCGGCGGCCGCCGAGTGCAGCGCGAGCTCGGCCAGCTCGGGGAAGGACCGGTAGCGCCCGGCGGCGGTCGCATGCCAGGTCCAGGGCACGAGACGCGCCAGGAAGCCGTCGAAGAGCTCGTCGCCGAGGGCCGGACGCAGCCCCTCGAGGTCGAAGAGGGTCCCGAAGGCGTCGAAGGCGATCCCGCGGACGGGCACGAGGGACCGAGCCTACCCGGTGCCCGCTGCGGTGCTCGCGGCGGCCTCGCGCTCGGCGCGCGCGCGCCGGGGCGAGCGCTCGCCGGCCGGCGGGGGATCGGGCACGTCGGCGATCTCCGGCGCCCGGGGACTCTCGGCGAACCGGCCCACGCGCGACTCGGAGAGGTCCAGGCGCGCCAGTGAGCGCAGGAAGCCATGGGTGACGATGACGTGGATCCGCGACTGGGTCTCGACGTAGAACCACTTGCCGAAGCGGAAGGCGAGGGAGGGATAGAAGTTCGCGACCTCCACCTCGACGTGCAGCGTCTCCCAGCCCGGCTCCTCGGCGTGCCCGCGCCGCTCGACGTCGATCTGCAGGAAGCCGTCGCCGCTGCGCCCGCGGGTGTCGACGAGGATGCCGTCCTCGATCCGCCATCGCACGACGCCGCGCGCGGCGTCCATCTCGTACTCGGGCTTCTGGAAGCGCAGGAGGCGCAGCGGGCGGATGAGGAGCACGACGATGCGCTCCTCATCGGTGTAGAGCACGCGGATGAGCCCCAGCGTCACCCGGGTCAGAAAGCGCCAGTAGGTCCGGGCCAGCCGCTCGAGGTGCATGGGCGACCAGATGCGCTCGAGCTCCTCGGAGGGCAGGATGAGGTTGGCCGCCTGCACCGAGCGCACGCCCCCGCCCTCGTCGATCGCCGTGGACTGGTCGGGGTCGTCGATGACCGCCCGCCCGACGAGCCGGTGGCGCCGGCGGGCGGCCACGAGCGCCGCCAGCGCTCCCCCCAGGATCGCGAGCTGCGCCCGGCGCCCGGGCGGAGGGGAGAGGCGTCGCCTCATCTCGGGGTGGGCCTCACGGGCCGAATAGGTACCCGATCGGCCGCCGGGGTGAGCGCGCGGGCCTCCGGCGGCCGTACCCCTCTCATCGTCCGGAGAAGAAGCTTCAACACCATGTCCAAGGTAGCCTAGGCTCGCTGTGGCGGACCTCGCGATTAAGGATCTGGCGGAGCAGACCGGCCTCGCCGCCGGCACGATCAGGATGTGGGAGCAGCGCTACGGCTTCCCGCGCCCTCGGCGCACGCCCACGGGGCACCGGCGCTACTCCCCGTTCGACGTGTCCACCCTCAAGCGCGCGATCGCGCTGCGCGAGAGCGGGCTCTCGGTGCCCGCCGCGCTCCAGCGCGCCCGGGAGGTCAGCGGGGCCTCCGACCGGCCGTCGATCTACGCCGCCGTGGCGGCCGGGGCGAGCGGCCGGCCCCGGCTCCTGCGCAAGAGGACGCTGCTCGCGCTGAGCCGAGCGATCGAGGACGAGACGCTCGCGCACGCCGCCGCGCCGGTGTGCTTCGCCGCCTTCCAGCGCGAGAGGTTCTTCCGCTCGGTCGAGCACCGCTACAAGCGGATCGCGGCCCTCTCCGACACCACCGGGGTGTTTGCCGACTTCTCCTCGGTGCGGCACTGCCCCGAGGGCATCGCCGAGCTGCCCATCGCGCCGGAGGGGGCGCTCGAGAGCGAGTGGGCCGTCATCGTCGACGCGCCCGGCTACGCCGCCTGCCTGCTCGCCTGGGAGCGGCCGGGCCGCGAGGAGCCCGACGGCGTCGCCGGCGTGGACCGGCGCTTCGAGTCGTTCTGGAGCCTCGAGCCTCTCGTCGTCCGCGAGGCGGCCCTCGCCGCGGTGGGGCTCGCCGAGCGCATCGACGCCGAGTACGGGCGAGCGGCGCGGGCGCTGCTCGAGGACCGTCCCCTCGCCACGGAGTCGCCCGCTCCCGCCCTCACCGCCCTGACGAACCGGGCGATCTCCTACCTCGAGGGCCCTTAGGGGGAGGCCCGGGCGCCGGTCCAGGACCGCTGGGCGGTGCCGTCTCAGAGCCCCAGCACCTCGACCTCCTCCCCGGCCGCCACCTCCCCCTCGCCCGCAGGGATCAGCGCCAGGCCGCCGGCCCCGAGGAGCGAGGAGAGGATGTGGGAGCCCTGCGGGCCGGTGGGGACGGCCCGCAGCTCTCCCCGCCCCCGCTCCAGCCGCACGCGCACCGCCTGCTCGCGGTGCGCCTCCCGGGGCACCGCGTCGGCGAGCGCAGCCGGGAAGGAGTCGAGCGCGGGATCGGCGCCCTGCAGGGCGCGCAGCGCGGGCCGGGCGAAGAGCCCGAAGGTGACCAGGGCTGACACCGGGTTGCCGGGCAGGCCGAACACGAGCGTCCCGTCCTCACGCGCGCCGAACCAGGTCGGCTTGCCGGGCTTGAGCGCCACGCCCCAGAAGCGCTCGGCCACCCCGACCGCGTCGAGCGCGGGCTTGACGTGATCGTGCGGCCCGACCGACACGCCGCCCGAGACCACGACCACGTCGGCGGCCTCGAGCGCCTCGCGCAGGGCCGCCTCGGTCGCGCCGGGCGTGTCGGCCACGCGGCCGACGGAGAGGACCTCCGCCCCCGCGCGCTGGGCCAGCGCGGCGAGGCCGACGGCGTTCGAGTTGTGGATCTCGCCCGGTCCGAGTGGCTCGCCCGGCTCACGGAGCTCGTCGCCCGTGCCCAGCACGACCACGCGCGGGCGCCGCGCGCACGCGAGCTCGCCGGCCCCCGCCGCCACGGCCACGGCGAGCTCCACCGGACCGAGCGGGGTGCCGGCGCCCAGCACGAGGGCGCCGGCGCGCAGATCCTCGCCCGCGCCCCTGACGTTCTCTCCGCTTCTGACTGGGACGTGGAGCGCCACCTCCCCGTCCTCCTCGCCGGTGTCCTCGACGCGGATCACGGCGTCGCTCCCCGCCGGCACGGCCGCGCCCGTGGAGACGCGGATCGCCTCGCCCTCGCCGACCGGCACGGTGCTCGGGTGGCCCGCCCGCGACTCGCCGACGATCCTCAGTCGACGCTCGCCGGCGCCGACGCGCACCGCGAAGCCGTCCATGGCGGAGTTGGCGAAGGCAGGGACGTCGCCCGCGGCGAGCAGGTCCGCGGCGAGCACCCGATCGAGCCCGGCGCCGACCGCGACCGGCTCCGTGCCGAGAGGACGTACGGCGGCGAGCACCCGCTGGCGAGCGTGCGCGATGCTCAGGAGGCCGGACATAGCGGGGATTCTCCCGTGTGCGCGCCCCCGGCGTCGGACGCCGCTGGTATGAACGCTCGCATGGCCGTCCCCGGCAGCACCCCGCGCCGCCGCCGCCCGCGCCCGCTCGCCGGCGCTCCCGTCGGCGCGCTGGTGGAGCGTGCGCCCGAGATCGCGCGCGGGTGGCTCCTCGCGGTGCTCGAGGTCTCGCCGCTCGACGCGCTCGCCGCGCTGCCCGCCGCCGAGTTCGCCCGGCGTGCCCCCGAGCTCTGCGCCGCGGTGGCGCGGGCGCTCGGCGACGAGTCGGCGCTCGACCGCCTGCGCCCGGGCGGCGAGCTGGCCGGGCTGGCCGCCCAGAGTGGTCGCCTGGCCGGCGCGAGCGATCCCGCCGGGTGCCTCGGCGCCGTGGAGGTCCTGCGCGAGGTGACGTGGGCGACCGCGTGGGCGGCGCTCGAGGCGCCCGAGCCCGAGGAGGTCGCCGAGCTCGCTGTCCGGCTCAGCCACGTCTGCGGCGTGGTCGCCGCCGCCGCGGTGCGAGCACCGCTCACCGCGGCGCTCGACGTGGCGCCGCGGGCGCCACGGTGGCAGGGACCCGAGCCCACCGGGACCGGCGGCGCCTCACCCTGGGTCCCGGCGCTCGAGGAGAGGATCGCGTCCGGCCGTCCGTTCGCGCTGCTCCTCGCCGAGCTCGAGGATCTCGACCGCCTCACCGGCGCCGAGCCGGAGCTTCACCTCGAGGCGCTCTTCGCGCGGCTGGCCCGGGCCGTGCGAGCGGAGGTTCGCGGCCCCGACGTCGTCGCGTGGGAGGACGGCGGGCGCACGTGGGTCATCGCCGACGACGTCGCCCGCGGGGGCGCCGAGTCGCTGGCCCGTCGCATCGCCGAGGCGCTGCGCGGCGCCGAGTGGCGGGGAGCGCCGCTCCTCGCCTCGATCGGCTTCGCGCTGTATCCGCAGGACGCGGAGCGAGTCGAGGCGCTGATCGAGGCAGCGGAGGAGGGCGTCTTCGCGGCCCGGTCCGCCGGCTGGGGGGTGGGGGCGCCGGGAGGTCCGAGCCGCTGAAGAAGCGCGGCTCAGCGCCCGCCGACGGCGAGCGCTCCTATCGTGGCGGTGGAGCTGAGCCCCACGCGCTGGGCGGTGGCCGAGGTGAGGTCCCAGTCCGCGCCGTTGGCGTACGGGCCGCGGTCGATCACCGGCACCGTCACGGTGCGCCCGCGGTAGAGGAGCGAGACGCGCGTCCCGCACGGCAGCGTGCGGTGCGCGACGCCGAGCGTCCGAGCGGTCAGGCGCACGCCGCAGGCGGTCCGCGCCCCGTAGAAGCCCGGTCCGTAGTAGGTGGCACGCGCGGGCCGGAAGACCGTGAGCGGCACCCCGGCGGCCGCGGCGGCGGCGCGGATCGAACCGCGTCCCGAGGAGGCGAGCGCCCGGACGACGAGGCGCCCGGCGCTCGGCGGCCGCCACCGGGCGGCGAAGGAGCCGTCCGCGGCGCTTCGGGTCTGCACCAGCGTCACCCACCCCGCGCGCGCGTCGCGGCGCTGGACGGTCACCGTCGCTCCCTCCATCCCCGACGCGACGGTCCCGCCGAAGCGGACGACGCGCCCGAGGAGCGCGACCGGGCGCACCTGCAGCGTCACGCCGCTCGAGTCGCTCGAGCGGGGGGAGGAGGGCGGTGGCGAGCCCGAGGGCGAGGCGCCCCCGTCCGCGGCCCGGCCGGCGGCGGGCAGGACGAGCGCACCGCTCAGGGTGAGCAGCACGGCAAGCTTCGCGGATACGGGTCGGCTCACAGGATTCGGGGCGGTGGGACGGCGCGCCTACGGGGTGAGCTGACGGGCTCGCGACGAAGTGCGCCGCTACGGCTCGAATCCGAGCCGATTCGCCCCCGCGGATCCGTGCTCCGGACCCACATTGGTTCCCCCGCCGGCCACGCGCGGGGCGCGCGGCCGCTCGGCAAGACGGCGGCAGGATAGCGCACCCGCTCCCGGCGCGGAGCCCGGGCGCTACGGGCGGGGCAGCCGGGAGAGCGCGCCGCGCAGCACCTGCGCGCCCACCGTCAGGCCGATCTGCGCGAGCTCGCCCGCGGCCTGGACCGCGGTGCCGACCAGGTGGGCACCCTCTTCGGAGGGCTCCGGCGCCGGAGCGGCTCGCTCCGGCTGGGGCGGAACGTGGCGCGGCTGCGCGGGCTGGCGCAGGCGACTCGCGGAGCCCTTGGCTCCAGCCCGGGCGGGTGGCGCGGGGCGCGGGGGGGCCGAGGCCCGGCGCTTCGGCGTCGAGACGCCCGTCGCCTTGGGGCGCTTGGCCGCCGGCCTGGCCGGCTTCGCGCGCGGGGCCGCCGCGGCCTTGGCACGAGCGCTCCCGGAGCGCTTGCTGGCGGCCGCCTCCGCGGGCCGGGGCTCGCCCGTCCCGGTGGCCGGCGAGGCCTCCGCGGCGGGCTTGCGCCTCCCGCTGCGCCGCTGTGGCCGCGAGCGCGGCAGGCCGGCCAGCACGCCGCCGTCGCGATCCTCGTCCTCGGTAGCCATGCCGACATCATGGCGCACTTCGCCCGCGCTCGCCGGAGGCGCGAAACGCGTACCTTCGCCGGCCCGGCAGACCCGGGTCCGGCGTCGGGCTCCGAACCCTTGTGCGCCCCGGAAGGGCCGCTACTATCGGTCACGGTGTTGAATCGGGGGGGTTGCGCGTGCGCTCCCCCTCTTACTCGCGAAGGGCCGCCCACCCACCCTGGCGGAGCGGAGCGACGGACGGAGACGGATAGGACCATGACGGTAGCTGAACTTCAGGAGCTCGAAGAGATCAAGGGCCTGATGGTCAAGGGTCAGCAGGTCGGCGTGCTCACCTACGGTGAGGTCGCCAGCGCGGTGAGCGAGATCGATCTCGACGAGTCGGACATCGAGGAGCTGCACGGCTACTTCGAGAAGGCGGAGATCGAGCTCGTCGAGGAGGTCGACCCGGCCACGGCGGCCGCCAACGCGGTCGAGCGCGCGCCCGACAAGCGCACGCGGCGCAAGGCCAAGACCGCGCTCGACCTGAAGCCGGACATGACCACCGACTCCCTTCAGCTCTTCCTGAAGGACATCGGCAAGGTCCGGCTGCTCACCGCCCAGGAGGAGGTCGACCTCGCCAAGCGCATCGAGCGCGGGGACCTCGACGCCAAGCAGAAGATGGTCGAGTCCAACCTCCGCCTCGTCGTCTCCATCGCCAAGAACTACCGCAACCAGGGGCTGCCCTTCCTGGATCTCATCCAGGAGGGCACGCTCGGCCTCGTGCGCGCCGCCGAGAAGTTCGACTATCGCAAGGGCTTCAAGTTCTCGACCTACGCGACCTGGTGGATCCGCCAGGCGATCGCCCGCGCCCTGGCCGACAAGGCGCGCACGATTCGCATCCCCGTCCACGTCGTGGAGAAGCTCAACAAGATCGGCCGCGCCGAGCGCAAGCTCGTCACCGAGCTCGGCCGCGAGCCCACGCCGGAGGAGATCGCCGACGTCACCGGCATCGAGCCCGAGGAGGTCGACTCGATCAAGCGCTCGGCCCAGGCGCCCGTCTCGCTCGAGAAGCCCGTGGGCGACGAGGAGGAGTCGGAGTTCGGGCAGTTCATCGCCGACGAGCGCGCCGAGTCGCCCTACGAGCGCGCGGCGGAGATCCTCACTAAGGAGGCGCTGCGCGAGGCGCTCGAGAACCTGAGCTACCGGGAGCGTCGGGTGCTCGAGCTGCGCTACGGACTGGGCGGCGAGCACCCGCGCACGCTCGACGAGGTCGGGCGGACGTTCAACGTGACACGCGAGCGCATCCGCCAGATCGAGAACCAGTCGCTGAAGAAGCTGCAGTCCCTCGCGGAGGCCCAGAAGCTCCGCGACGTGGCCTAACGGCGCCTGGCGCAGTGCGCGGGCCGAGCCGCTTGTTCCTCTCCGCTGCCGCGTCGGGTACGCTGACAGCGAGCGCGGTTCGTGCCCGCGGTGGAGGGGAGGAAGGTGTCGCCTGGCGCTGCGGCGCACGGCGCGGCTTTCGGGTGCGTGCTTCGCCGGCTCGCTGGCCACCGCCGACCGTGAACGACGTGACGCCTGGCGCCTCGCCCTGCTTGGTTCGCACGCGGTGCACGCCCTCGTCATCACTCGCTACCTGCCACGCAAGACTCGGGGACTACCGAGGCCGATCGAGGTACCGGGCGGACTGGTCGGCTACGCGGCGATCGGCAGGCTCGGCGCCCATGCCGCGGGAGCGTCCGTTCCCGCGCCCGCTGAGCAGGCCGCAACGGCGATAGTCCTTACCACCTTCCTGGTCGACCTCGCCGCCGGCGTCGCGCTCAAGGGCCGTGACGGCCGGGCAAGCGCGTTCCCGCTGGCCCTGCTCGGCTTGGCGCTGTGGCGCCGACGTTCGCCCGGTTTTGAGCGAACGTGCATGCACCGTCGCTGAGGCGTCGGTCCCTGGACGTTCACCTTCATGCGGGCGGCGCCGCGGCGGCCCATGGAGCCACCAGCGGGATCAGCGCCTCCGGCGTGGCGAAGACCGCGTCAGAGGAGATCCGCTCGACGGTCCAGGCCGTCGACCGCCACCGGCGGTCCTTGCGCTCGTCCTCGGCGGCGTGGCGATGGAACTGCGGGCCGTCGATCTCGACGATTCGGCGGTGCTCAGGCCACGAGAGGTCGGCCTCCTCGCCCGCGTGGCGGACGTTTACCAGCGGCGGGGGGAGCCGGGCAGCGTCGAGCACCTCGAGGACGCGTGCCTCGGCGTCGCTGCGCTTGCGGCCGATCGGCAGCCGCTCGAGTTGGGCGGCGAGGTCGGTCAAGCCGCTCGTGCCGCGGCGACCGCGGTGCCGGGCCGCCGCGAGCCGCACCTCGAGCGCCGTGAACGCGCCGAGCCGAATGCCTTCGCGCACCGCCTTTGCCCGCTGGCGGACGTCGAGGTGAGCGCTCAGGTCGATGAGGGTCCGGGCGGGTGAGGTGACGACGATCCCATCCCGGAGGACGACCTCGTCGGTGAGCGTCGAGGATCGACAGATCAACAGGCCGCCGATGCGACGCGGACCGCCGCTGCCCGGCCGGGTGACCACTTCGAAGGCCCGGCTGTCGGCGGCCCGGAAGCCATGCAGCGCACCAGCGCTCGCGTGGCTGAGCACCGTATGGGGAGCGGTGAGCGTGGCGGCGAGCCGGCGCTGGTGGTCTGTGAGCCGGCCGTGGCCCGTGAGGAAGACGCCGTCATGCAGGCGGCGCAGGTCCGCGACGGCGTAGCGGACCTGCGCTTCGGTCATCCCGGCCGTCCGCAGGCCGGCCCAGGTGACGAGCCCGTCGTGCTTGCGCGCCATCTCGGCGATGCGAACGTCCATCCACCGTCCATGAGGTGACGGTGCCCGGACGTTCGCCCCCCGGCCGCGGTCGAGAGCACTGGTGGGGGGCGCTCAAGCCCCGGCACCTACCCGCCGATGCAAGCACCGTGTTCGACCTGCACTCCGCGCTTCGCCACCTCGTGGTCTCCGGTGGCTCCGACCTCCACCTCAAGGTTCCCGCGCATCCGCTGATCCGCGTCAACGGGGCGTTGACGGCAATTCCGAACTCGCAGGTCCTCGACCGCAACGACACGGAGACGACCCTCCGGCAGATGCTGCCCGACTCCGAGAAGCTCTCGGAGTTCGAGCGCGACAACGAGGTGGACTTCTCCTACGCGATCGAGGGGCTCGCCCGCTTCCGCGTCAACGCCTTCCGCCAGCGCGGGTCGACGTCCATCGTGGCGCGCGCGATCCCGTTCTCCATCCGCTCGGTCGACGACCTCGGGCTGCCGCCGTCGATCTCCGAGCTCGCCCGCGAGGAACGCGGGATCATCCTCGTGACCGGCACCACGGGCTCGGGCAAGTCCACCACCCTCGCGGCGATGATCGATCAGATCAACGTGAGCGAGCCGAAGCACATCGTCACGATCGAGGACCCGATCGAGTTCCTGCATCCCGACAAGCGCTCCATCATCAACCAGCGCGAGGTGGGCAACGACACCGAGTCGTTCAAGCGCGCCCTGCGGCGCGTCCTGCGCCAGGACCCCGACGTCATCCTGATCGGCGAGATGCGCGACGAGGAGACGGTGCATACCGCGCTCTCCGCCGCCGAGACCGGTCACCTCGTGCTCTCCACCCTCCACACGCTGGACGCGCCGGAGACCGTGAACCGCATCATCGACTTCTTCCCGCCCCACCAGCAGCAGCAGGTGCGCGCGATGCTCGCCGGCACGCTCCAGGGGATCGTCTCCCAGCGCCTCGTGCCCACGCCCGACGGCCGCGGGCGGGTCGCGGCGGTGGAGATCCTGCGGATGACCGGCCGGGTGCGCGACATGATCATGGACCCGGAGCAGACCGGCCGCCTGCGCGAGGTGATCGCCGAGGGCGAGTACTACGGGATGCAGACCTTCGACCAGGCCCTCCTCAACCACTACCAGGCGGGCCGCATCGCGATGCAGGACGCCCTGCGCGTCGCCACGAGTCCCCACGACTTCAAGCTCCTCGTCGCCTCCGAGGGGCGTCGGTCGACCTCGATGGATGACGTAGCCCAGGCGCGCGAGGCCGCCGCCAAGGCGCCGCCTCCTCCGCGTCCGGAGCCCGCCGCGTTCTGATCCGGTAGCGCTCCCGGTGTCCACCGCCGACCCCCGGCGCCACTTCACTTCGTATAGTTTCGCGCTATCCTGGGGCGTATGGCCTCCGACGAAACCTGTCCAGTCTGCCGCACCGCCGAGGTGGTATGCGGCAAGTGGACGCTCCTCATCATCCGTGACCTCGCGGCCGGCCGCGCCCGGTTCTGCGAGCTCGAGCGCTCGCTGCGCGGCATCAGCCCGCGCACGCTCTCCATCCGGCTGCGCACCCTGGAGGAGGCGGGGATCGTCGCCCGCCGCACCTATCCCGAGGTGCCGCCCCGCGTGGAGTACGCGCTGACCGAGAAGGGCCGCGCGCTCGTGCCGATCATCGAGGGCATGCGCACCTACGGCAGCCGCTGGCTCGGGCCGGATTGCGCCGAGCCGGAGCCCGCGCCCGCGGGCGAGCCCGCCGCCGCGCTCGCCTAGCTCCCGCGCGAAGCCGCCACGCGCCGCGGCAACGGCGCGTGCGCCGGGCAGGAGGCCGGCGCGACGTGCCGAAACGGCCCACCCATGCGCAACCGCTCGCTGCACGGCGTGCTCCTGGCCTTCGCCGGCGACGCGGCGCTTCACCTCGCCGCCGACACCGCGGCGGGGGCCGAGGTGCCCTTCGAGGTCGTCGAGGAGCCGGCGGGACGACGCCGGACGCCGCTGTACTGCTACCGGCCGCTCACCGCGCAGTTCATCCACGCGCGCGTCGGCGCCCTGGCGGCGCTCGCGAGCTACGCGCCGGCCGTCCGCGGCCTCGAGTCCCTCGAGGGACTCGATCGCTACCTCGAGTCCCTCGAGGAGCCCTCGCGGCGCGCGTCCTCGCCGCGCGAGCGCGCCGACGCCGCGCTGAGCGCGCTCCTCGGCGAGGCGTTCGGGGACAGCAGCGAGTTCGAGCTTCAGCCCGAGCGCTTCGCCCGCGCCTACGGCGAGCTCGAGGCCGCCGTCTACGCCGGCCGGATCTCGCGCACGACGCTCACCCCGCTCTTCGGGCTGCGTCCGGACTCCGCGGTTCTCGACCTGGGAGCCGGGCTGTCGATCGTGCACGGCGAGACGCTCCCCGACGCGCCGCCGCAGGCGGTGTGGGGCTTGACCGGAGAGCGCTCCGAGCCCGCCACCCTCGTCCTGCTCGAGCGGGAGGAGGCCGCCGGCGGATCTCGCTCCTCGGCCGGCGCCGCCCGCCCGCGGCTGCGCCGACTGCTCACCGCGCTGCGCCTGTTCGAGCCGGGGGGAGTGGCGCTCGGCCCGCTGGGCTGGACGCGCACCGACGGCGGTTCGTGGCGGCCCGAGTCGCTCGGCTCGACCGGCGGGCACCACGGCGAGTCGCGCCTGACCGTCCCCCAGGAGGACGAGCTGCGCGCCTTTCTCAACCTCGTCAGCCGCCGCGCGCCCCGGAGCGGCGAGGTGGCCTGGGCACTGCACCGGTTCGAGCTGGCGTGCGCGCGCACGGCGCCGCTAGAGGCGCTCAGCGATCACCTGCTCGCCCTGCGCGCCCTGCTCGAGCCCGAGGGACCCTCCTCCGGGTGCCTGGCCCAGCGGCTGGCCGCCCTGTGCGCGCCGCCGGCCGAGCGGGCGGCGCTCGCCGCGCGCGTGGCCCACGCCGGCTCGCTCGAGCGAGCCCACATCGCGGGGCTCGCCGCCGCCGACCCGGACGCCGAGGCGCTCGTGGTGGAGATCGCCGGCCACCTCCGCGCGCTCCTCGGCGACGTGCTCTGCGGCCACCTCGACTCCGATCTCCGCGCGGTCGCCGACGAGGAGCTCGCCGAGCCCGCCCCCGTCTAGCTCACCACGTCGGCCAGCAGCCTCTCGCGCTCGGCGTCGCTGGCGAACAGGTAGCGCTGGATCTGGAGGAGACCGTCGATGTCGTGCACGTCGTCGTCGAGGTGCGGGATCTCGATGGTCGTGGGGGCGCCGAGCTCCCGGGCGAGCCGCGCGATGGACCCCCTGTCGCGCACGGCGAGGATGTGGTAGTCGCGGAGGTTCTCGGCGACCTTGACCGCGAGCTTGGGGTCGAGCTCGCCGTCGAGGGCCGCCACGACCTCGTCCACGCTCGCGTCGCCCAGCACGTCGTGGTGCACGCGGTTGACGACCAGGCCGCCGAAGGGCATCCGCGCCTCCTTGAGCTTGGACCAGAAGAAGATCGCCTCGTCGACCGGCTCGCGCTCGGGCGAGGTGACGAGGAGGAACGTCGTGCTCGGGTCGCCGAGCAGCCTCTTGACCTGCTTCGCGCGCTCGCGGAACCCGTCGACGAGGCCGCCGAGCGCGCGGAAGAACACCGAGAGATCCTGCAGGAGGTCGATGCCGGTCACGCGCTTGAGCACCCCGAACACCACGCCGGTCCCCCGCCCGACGATCTTCATTCCCAGGCCGGTGGGGCGCAGGAAGACCTTGAGCGCGCGACCCTCGAAGAAGTCGGTGAGCCGGTCGGGCGCGTCGAGGAAGTCGAGCGCGTTGCGCGAGGGCGGGGTGTCCAGGACGAGCAGGTCGAAGTCCCCCTCCCGGTCGAGCTCGTAGAGCTTCGCGATCGCCGTGAACTCCTGCGAGCCGGCCACCGCGCTCGAGAGCTCCTGGTAGATCCGGTTGGACAGGATCTCGTCGCGGGTGGCGCGGTCGGGCGCGAGACGGTCGATGAGCTCGTCGAAGGTGCGCTTGGCGTCGAGCATCATCGCCCACAGCTCACCCTTCATCTCGAGGCCATGCTCGGCGAAGCGCTCGGGCTCGACGCGCCGCGGCTCGTTGCCGAGATCCTCCAGCCCGAGCGAGGTGGCCAGGCGGCGAGCCGGGTCGATGGTCACCACCGCGACCTTGAGCCCGCGTGCCGCCATGCCCATCGCGATCGCCGCCGAGGTGGTCGTCTTGCCCACGCCGCCCGAGCCGGCGCAGATGCACACTCGCTTGCCTTCGAGCAGCTCGGCGACGTTCACAGGGCCTCCTCGAGCTCGAAGGAGAGCCGCTCGATCTCGGCGCGCGTGAGCTGGGGCGCGAAGAGGAAGGGCAGCCGGACCGGGGCCGCTCCGGCGCCGAGCTTCAGGCGCGCGAGCTGCTCGCGCTGGTGCTCGACGCGCGTGCGCTCGGACAGCGCGGCCCGCAGCGCCGCGCGGCCGAGGGACGCGGCGCCGTTGAGGCTCCGGGCCCGAGCGGCGAGCGTGCGGCGCTCGCGTGCGCTGAAGCGCTCGGCGAAGAGGGCGTTGACCACGACGCGGTCGAGCTCCATCCCCAGCTCGGCGCGCAGCGCCTCGCCCAGCGCGAGCGTCTCGCTCACGGCCATCTCCTCCGCCCGGGCGACGGCGATGACGGCGGTGAAGTCGGGATCGGAGAGGCTCGAGTGAATCGCCTGGCCCTGCTGCGCGATGGGGCCGACCCGCGAGAGGTCGGCGAAGATCTTCGGCGTGCGCATGATGCCCAATCCGTGTCCCGTGGCCGGGGCGTCGAGGATCACCAGGTCGTAGCGAGTCGCCCCGCGCGTGCGGCGCTCGAGCTGTGCGAGCTCCCACACCTTGCCGATCGTCAGGAGCTCACGCATCCCCGGCGTGGCGGCCGCGAACAGACCGAAGGTGCGGCTCGAGGCAAGGATCTCGCCCGCCGGACCGGCCTTGAGCTTGAGGTACTCGGCCATGGCCTGCTCGGGAGCGATGGAGATCGCGAACAGCCCGGGGACGAGCTCCTCCTCGCGGAAGCGGCGGGCGTCGCGGTCGAAGGCCCGCGCCGCGTGCTCCTGGCTCGCCACCTCGGCGACGATCGTGCGCAGCCCGCGGCGTGCGGCGAGCATCCCCAGCGCGATCGCCACGGTCGACTTCCCCGTGCCTCCCTTGCCGGTGACGACGATCAGGCGCTTGTCGAGCAGGGGGGGCATCGGCGCCGCTGAGGCTACCCGCGGGAAGGAATCGCCATAACGCGTGCGAATAGGACGCCCGTATGGGCCATCCCGACGCATGGAGTGAGCCGTGAGCCCCCAGGCCAAGGTGATCGCGTTCGCCAACCAGAAGGGTGGCGTCGCCAAGACCACGACCACGCTGAACCTCGCCGTGGCCTTCGCGGAGGAGGGGCATCGCGTCCTGTGCTGCGACATGGACCCGCAGGGCAACCTGACCATGTCGCAGGGCATCGATCCCGACACGCTCGAGAAGTCGATGTACGACGTCCTCGTGCACCACATCTCGATCCGCGAGGTGATCCGCAAGCGCGAGGTCGACGTCGCCTGCGCCTCGATCGACCTCGCCGGCGCCGAGATCGCGATGTCGACCCAGATCGGACGCGAGCGCTCCCTGCAGAAGGCCTTTCGGGCGGTCGACGAGGACTACGACTTCATCTTCATCGACACGCCGCCGAGCCTCGGCCTGTTGACGATTAATGCGCTAACTGCGGCAAACAAGGTGATCGTCCCCGTGCAGTGCGAGTATCTGTCCATGAGGGGGCTGATCCAGCTCCAGAACACGCTGGGGATGATCCGCGAGAACCTGAACCCGGAAGTGGACATCGTGGGCATCCTGCCCACGCTGGTCGACTCGCGCACGCTCCACGCCAAGGAGGCCATCGAGATGCTCGAGGAGAACTTCGGCGACCGCGTCTTCGCCTCGCGGATCAAGAAGACGATCCGCTTCGCCGAGGCGCCGGTCAAGGGCATGTCCGTGCTGAAGTACGAGCCCGACGGCACCGCGGCGCACGCCTATCGGCAGCTCGCCAAGGAGGTCCTGGGTAATGGCAAGCGGTAAGCGCGCAAGCATGCGCGAGGGGCCACTGGCGGCCCTCTTTCGCAAGACCGACGCGGAGGAAGGAGCCGAGGCCGAGCGCGCGGAGCCCGCCGGGGAGCAGGCCAGTTCCGAATCGCAGCGGCCGCATCCCGCGCTCGAGGTCTCCCCGCCGCCGCCCGCGGCCGAGGAGGAGCCCGAGGCGCGCGTTCCCTCCCCGCAGGAGCGGCTGCGCCACGCGTTCTCGGCGGACATCCCCGATGACATCCTCGAGCGCCGCGCACCGCCGCGGGAGGACGAGGCGGCCGGAGCGCCGCGAACCGCCGCGGGGGCCCAGGCCCGCAACGTGGCGGCGGCGCCCGCTCCAGCTCCGGCGGTCGGCTCGCCCGTGCTGCGCGTGGTCGGCGTGGGCGGCGCCGGAGTCAACGCGGTCAACCGCATGGTCGAGGCCGAGGTTGAGGGCGTCGAGTTCCTCGCGATCAACACCGATCTGCAGTCGTTGCAGCTCTCCGCGGCCCACACCACGCTCCACATCGGCGAGCAGGTCACGCGCGGGCTCGGCTCGGGATCCGACCCGGGTCTCGGCCGTGCCGCGGCCCTGGAGGAGCACGACCGCATCAAGGCGCTGCTCAAGGGCTCGGACATGATCTTCATCACCGCCGGCGCGGGTGGCGGCACCGGCACGGGCGCGGCGCCCGTCGTGGCCCGGATCGCCCGGGAGGTGGGAGCGCTCACCGTCGGCATCGTCACCAAGCCCTTCGGCTTCGAGGGCGCGCGCCGGCGCGAGCAGGCCGAGGGCGGGGTGGAGGCCCTCGCCGCCGAGGTCGACACGCTGATCGTCGTCCCCAACAACCGCCTCCTCTCCGTGCTCGATCGGGGCACCTCGATGGTCGACGCCTTCCAGGTCGCCGACGACGTCCTGCGTCAGGGCGTCCAGGGCATATCCGACCTCGTGACCCTCCCCGGGCTGATCAACCTCGACTTCGCCGACGTGCGCACGATCATGTCCGAGGCCGGCCCCGCGCTGCTCGGAATCGGCATGGGCACCGGCGAGCGCCGCGCGATCGACGCCGCCGAGCAGGCGGTCGCCTCACCGCTGCTCGAGACGAGCATGGAGGGCGCGCGCTCCATCCTCCTGTCGATCACCGGCGGGCGCGACCTCTCGCTGTGGGAGGTCAACGAGGCCGCCCAGGCGGTCTCCGAGGCCGCGTACCCCGAAGCGAACATCATCTTCGGGGCGATGGTCGACGAGAAGCTCGAAGAGCAGGTCTGGGTGACCGTGGTGGCCACGGGCTACGGCAACAAGACCCGGCGTACGCGCCGCGCCGAGGAGCCTCCCGCGGCGCGGGAGCCCCGCCGTGAGCTGCGCGAGCCAGCCGGCGAGCCGCGCGTGAGCCGCCGCGCCTCCGAGCCGGCGTCGCGGCGCAGCCGGATCGAGATCACGGAGATCGACATCCCCGAATTCCTCCCCCGCTCCTGACGACGAATAAGCGGCGCGTGGCGGCGTCCTCGGTCGCTCGCGTGCTTGCGCACGCCACGCTCCCTGTGTCCTTGCCACGCTTGCTTCCCGTCGCCAGGAGGGCGTGGCTGGGGGTTCGGTGACGCGGGGCGTCGTGGCGGCGGGCCATCCGCTCAGTGCGGAGGCGGGCGCGGAGGCTCTGCGGGCAGGGGGAAATGCGGTCGATGCGGCGCTGGGGGCGATGCTCACCTCGTTCGTGGCCGAGCCGCTGCTCACGGGGCTGGGGGCGGGGGGGTACATGCTCGTGGTCGCGCCGGGCGGCGAGGCCACGCTGCTCGACTTCTTCGTGGAGGCGCCCGGGCGGGGCGCTGATCCCGCGCGCCGCGCCCCACTCGTGCCCGTCGACGTCTCCTTCGGCGACGCGGTGCAGCGCTTCAATGTCGGCGCCGCGTCCGTCGGAGCCTACGGCACCCCGGCCGGCGTCCACGCCGCCGCCGAGCGCTTCGGCTCGATGCCACTCGCGGAGCTCGCGGCTCCCGCGACCAGGCACGCACGCGAGGGCGTGGTGGTCACTCCGGAGCAGGGCTACATCTTCGAGATCCTCGGACCCATCCTCGCCTCGACACCCGAGGCCGCCGCGCTCTTCGCCCCCGAGGGACGTCCCCTGGCCCCGGGCGAGCGCTGCGTGCAGCCCGAGCTCGCCGACGCGCTGGAGCGGCTCGCGTGCGACGGTCCTGGCCCGTTCTACACGGGCGACCTCGGCGCGGCCGTCGCCGACCGGCTCGCCGAGCACGGCGGCTCGCTCACCGTGGAGGACCTCGCGGCCTACGCGGTCGTCGACCGTGCGCCCGCGCGCGTGCCCTACCGCGGGCGGGAGGTGCTCACCAACCCGCCGCCCTCCGCGGGTGGAATCCTTATCGCCTACGCGCTCGCGCTGCTCGACACCTGGTCCGGGCCGCCGGCGCTCGAGCGCATCCTCGCCGCCATGGAGCGCGCCCAGGACGAGCGCACCCCGGACTTCCTCGCCGGGCTCGCGAGCCCCGGGTTCCTCGACGAGTTCCTCGGCCGCCGGCTCGGCACCACCACGCACATCTCCGTCCTGGACGCGGAGGGATGGGCGTGCAGCGTCACGTGCTCCAACGGCGCCTCCTCGGGCGTCGTCGTGCCGGGCACCGGCATCCACCTCAACAACATGATGGGCGAGGAGGACCTGAACCCGCTCGGCTTCCACCGGCACCCGGCGGGACGGCGGATGCCGAGCATGATGGCCCCCACGGTGGTGCTCCACGAGGGCCGACCGCAGCTCGTGCTCGGCAGCGCCGGCTCCAACCGCATCCGTTCGGCGATCCTGCAGACGATCGTCGGCGTGGTCGACCACGGGCTGGCCGCCGGCCCGGCGGTGGAGCGCCCGCGCGCGCACCTGGAGGCGGGCACCCTCTACGCCGAGCCGGGCGTGCCCGCCGACGAGCTCGAGGCGGCGGGGTGGCCGGTGGCCCCCTTCCGTGCGCTCAACGTGTTCTTCGGCGGGGTGCAGGCCGCCGAGCGCGACGTGGCCACGGGCGCCTTCTCGGGCGGCGGCGATCCGCGGCGTGGCGGCGCGGCGGTGGTCGTCTGAGCGGGGCGGGGATCACCCGGGGTCGATGAGCGCGGGGGCTTCAGCGCGGCAGCGCCTGCTCGACCGGCTGCGGCCGCACGTGAGCGATCCGCGGGTACTCGACGCCATGGCGTCCGTGCCGCGCGAGCAGTTCGTCGCGCCCGAGCAGCAGGCCGAGGCATGGCACAACGAGCCGCTGCCGATCGGCGCCGGACAGACGATCTCCCAGCCGCTCGTCGTCGCGCGCATGTGCGAGCTCCTCGAGCTCACCGGCGACGAGCGGGTGCTCGACGTGGGCACCGGCTCGGGCTACCACGCGGCCCTGCTCGGCCGCCTGGCGCGCCGCGTGTGGAGCGTCGAGCGCCACGCGGAGCTCGCCGAGCAGGCGCGCGCCAGCCTCGCGGCCGCCGAGGTGCAGAACGTCTCGGTGATCCTCGGTGATGGTCGCGAGGGACACGCGGCGAGCGCCCCCTACGACGCGATCAACGTGGCCGCCGCGGCCGACCGGGAGGTGCCCCCATCCCTCGAGGCGCAGCTCGCGCCGGGCGGCCGGCTCGTCATCCCCGTCGGACGCGAGACCCAGCACCTGGTGCTCGTGCGCCGTCTCCGCCGCGGAGCGCTCCAGCGCGAGGAGCTCGAGAGAGTTCGCTTCGTTCCGCTCGTGTAGCCGGCTCGAGGCGACCGTGGTCCCACGGGCGGGCTAGGCTGAGCGCCGGTGCCCTCCGACTCCGCCCCGAAGATTTTCGAAAGAGTCCGGACCGATCTCGAGCCCGGTGAGGAGCTGCTCGCCGCCGTGCGCACCCAGAGCGTCGCCGACGCCACCCGCGCCGGGGGGGCGGGCGGGGTGGCCGGCGCCGTCGGTGGGGCGGCGGCTCTCGGGATCCTCGCGGTCTTCGCCCTGCGCGAGGCCACCCGTGCTGAGCCCGAGGAGCTCACGCCCGAGGCCATGAGCTCGCCACCCTCGGGATCACGAACCGGCGCCTGCTCGTGTGGCGGCGCTCGAAGTGGACGGGAAGGACCGGTGAGCTGCTCGGCGCCCTCTCGCGCGAGGACGTCTCTCCCGTCGAGGGTAGGCGGGGCGGCCTGGCCCACGTGGTCGCGCTCAGCCTCGCCAACGGCGACGCGCTCGCCCTCGAGGTCTTCCGAGGCGACGACGTCGAGCACTTCGCCGCCGCCTACGGGTAGTAGTCGCGCGTCTACGCGCGCGAGGCCGGGAGCTCGGCGGGGGCGGGCACCGGCGCGGGCTCGGGCGGGAGCTCGGCGGGCCGGGTGGGCGCTCGCTCCTCGCCGTCGGACGACGCCCCGCCGGACTTGGTCGCGTCGAGCAGCGGCCCGATCAGGTCGATCGGGAGCGGGAACACGATCGTCGAGTTCTGGTTGACCCCGACCTCGATGAGCGTCTGCAGGTAGCGAAGCTGGATCGAGGTCGGGTTGCGCGAGATCACGTCGGCGGCGTCCGCGAGCTTGGCGGCGGCCTGGAACTCTCCCTCGGAGTTGATGATCTTCGCCCGCCGTTCGCGCTCGGCCTCTGCCTGGCGCGCCATCGCCCGCTGCATCGAGTCGGGGATCTCGACGTCCTTGATCTCCACGGTGCTCACCTTGATGCCCCACGGCTCGGTCTGCTCGTCGATGATCTGCTGAAGGTCCTCGTTCAGGCGCTCGCGCTCGGAGAGCAGCGTGTCGAGCTCGGCCTTGCCGAGCACGGAGCGCAGGGTGGTCTGGGCGATCTGCGAGGTGGCGGAGACGACGTCCTCGACCTCGACCACCGACCGGTTGGGGTCGACCACCTTGAAGTAGGTGACCGCGTTGACGCGCGCGGTGACGTTGTCGCGGGTGATGATCTCCTGGGGCGGGATGTTCAGCGTGATGGTGCGCAGGCTGGTGCGCACCATGCGGTCGATCCCGGGGACGAGGAAGATGAGCCCGGGCCCCTTCTGGTCGACGAGGCGCCCGAGGCGGAAGACCACGCCGCGCTCGTACTCGCGCAGGACGCGCACCGAGGAGGACGCGAAGAGAAAGGCCACTACCAGCAACGCGGCGACTACGACGATCAGGGCGCTCATAGGGGGACCTCCCACTCCTCGGCGGGTCGGACCGACAGCGTCAGCCCGCTTACTCTTTCCACGACCACGGGGTCGCCGGCGTGCAGCGCCCGCTCCTCCTCATCCTCCCACGCGGGCCGTGCGCGCCACAGCGCGCCGGCGACGAAGACGTGCTCGACCGGGCCGCCGGCGTCGCGCACCACGCCGATCTGCCCGACGAGGCTCTCCGGGCCCGAGCGCACTCGCGTCCGTCGCGAGACGCTGGTCTTGCGCGCGGCGAGGACGACGAACCCCGCGGCCACCGCCCCCACCGCCAGGCCGATGGGGACCGCCAGAGCGGCCCCGCCCGCCACGCTCAGCGCGAGCACGAGACCGCCGGCCAGAGCAAGGGCGCCCAGGGCGCCCAGCGCCCCGGCCGTGGGGAGGTGTGCCTCGGCCACCAGCAGCGCAGCGCCGAGGATCGCGAGGAGGACGCCGAGGGCGACCATGGCCTCCCATGCTACGCCTGCGGGCCGGCCGGCTCGCCGCATCGGGCACCATGGCCCCGTGCGCGCCCATCCGGCCACGGTGCCGATCGCCGTCGCCCTCGCCGTCCTCGCCGTCGCCGCGGGCGCGGCGGCGGGCTGCGGCGGCGCCCGGCCTCCCGACCTCTTCGTCCTCCAGCGCACGGGCGGCGGCGCGGGCGCGCGCGTCGCCCTCGTGGTCAACGACGGGGGCACCGTGCGCTGCAACGGCGGGTCGCCAAGGCTGCTCCCGAGCGAGCTCCTCCTCGAGGCGCGCGATCTCGCGCGGGCGATCGCCCCCGACTTCAAGCGCAACCTCCACCTCGCGCCCGGGCCGATGACGGTCTTCTCCTACGCGCTCCGCGGCCCCGACGGGACGATCGCCTTCAGCGACGGGTCCCCGAGCGTGCCGCCCGAGCTCGACCGGGTCGCGTTCTTCGCCCGCCGCGTGTCACGGGGCGTGTGCGGCCTCGCGCGCTAGGAGAACCGCACCTTGCCGTTGGACCGCGCCCGGGCCTGCGCGCGGTCGACGAACTCCAGGCGCTTGAGCGCGGCGCGGAAGAGCCGGGTGACGAGGCGCAGGCGGGCGTTCTCCGAGCGGAGGTCGAGCAGGCCCTGCTTGGCGTCGAGCCCGAAGTCGACGGTGGCCGCCATCTGGTAGGCGCCCATCGTGGCGAGCTCCTCGGAGTCGGGCTCCTGATCGGTGACCTGCTCGACCAGCTCGGAGTAGGCGGCGTGGGCGCCCTCGAGCGCGTCGGCGTCGAGCTCCTCCGCGCGGTCGTCGAGGAACTCGATGACGCCGGCGGGGTAGGGGAGGTGCTCCTGGCTCTCGACGACCCGAAACGGGCGCGTGCCCCGCGAGACGAGGTTGATGCGACCGTCGTCCGTCCGCTCGAGCACCTCGGCGATCTCGCATGCGCAGCCGACCGGCCGCAGCCCGTCCTCGGCGTGCCACACGATCCCGAACTCGGCGTCGCGTTCGAGGCACTCCTCGATCATCGTCTTGTAGCGCTCCTCGAAGATGTGCAGCGGCACCGCTTCGCTCGGCAGCGCCACCAGGCCCAGCGGGAAGAGGGGAAAGTCGCGCACGTGCCGGTCGGCCACCGTCATCGAGTCTACGCCCGGCGTGGCGCGCGGGGGCGGCGAGCCGGCATGCGCTAGAACGATGGCGCGGCGCGATCGGGACCCTCGAGGGAACGGGAACGACATGGCAGACGAACGGACGGTGGCGGTGCTCGGCAGCGGGATCATGGGCGCGCCGATGGCCCGCAACCTGGCCGGCGCGGGGTCGAAGGTCCGGGCCTGGAACCGCACGCGCGAGAAGGCCGAGCCGCTGGCCGAGCACGGCGTCACGGTGTGCGACACGCCGGCCGAGGCCGTCTCGGGCGCCGGGATCGCGCTGACCATGCTCTCCGACGGCGACGCGGTGGAGGAGGCGGCGCGCGCGATGCTCGACGCCCTCGAGGACGGCGCCGTGTGGATCCTCGCCTCCGGGCCGTCGGAGGAGCGCGCGCGTTGCGGGCCGGTGTTCGACGCGATCGGAAGCAAGACGCTCTGGCTCGGGGAGGCGGGAGCCGGCAGCCGCCTGAAGATCGTCGTGAACAACTGGATCACCTCGCTCACCGCGGTCCTGGGCGAGACCGTCGCCCTCGCGCGGGCGCTCGACATCGACCCGGCGCAGTTCCTCGAGGTCATCTCCGGCGGCCCCCTCGACACGGGCTACGCCCAGATGAAGGGCAAGGCGATGATCTCGGGCGAGCTCGCGGAGCCGAGCTTCCGGCTCTCGCTCGCCGGCAAGGACGCCGGGCTCGTCCTGGCCGCCGCCGAGCAGGCCGGCTGCGAGCTGCCCGTCGCGCGCGCCGTGCACGGGTGCTTCACCCGCGCCGAGGAGCTCGGCCACGGGGACGATGACATGGCGGCGGTGGTGACCGCGGCCGAGGGGCGCTAGCTCGGCGGCGACTCGCCCGCTCGTCCGTAGAAGACGACGAAGGACGCCCGCAGCCCGCGCCGCTCGTAGAAGCGGTGGGCTGCGTCGTTGCTTCCCGCCGCAGTGAGCATGAGCTCGTGCACCCCTAGCCCGGCCAGGCGCTCGTCGACCGCGTCGAGCAGGGCGGTCCCGGCCCCGCGTCCGCGTTCCTCGGGAAGGACGGAGAGCGTTTCGAGCTCGGCCACGCGGTCGGCCGTCGCCCACGATGCGAGACCGGGCCCCACGGTCACGAATGCGTAGCCCACGAGTCGCTCGCCGCGCCCGGCGAGCAGCACGAACGTGTCGCGCTCCTCGATCCAGCCCACGTACCTCTCGAGGCGGCGTCGCCACGACTCCTCGGGGGAGCGGGCGGGGGAGTGGCCGAGCGCGGCGGTCACCCGCGCGTGGTGGGCCTGCAGCGCCTTCCACACCGGCTCGAGCCGGGGGAGATCCCGCGCGCCGGCCCGCACGACGCTGAGGGCTTCGTCGCTCACGCCGCCTTGCGCGCGGCCAGCAGCAGGTTGTAGAAGAGCGCCGGGGGCAGGCGCCGTTCGAGCAGCCGGCGGTCGAGCTGCTGGAGGGTGAGGTAGCCGCGGTAGGCGTACTGGCGCCAGAGCCACGGGACGTCCTCGGGCACCGCGGTCGACTCGAGCACGCGGTTCGTCCACCCGAACCAGTTCGCCAGGAGCTCCTCGCCGCGCACCTGTACCGCCTCGAAGCCGGCGGCGCGCGCGACGCGATCGAGGTCGCCCGGAGCGAAGGCGTGGACGTCGACCCCGAACTCGAGCCCGAGGTCGCCGCCGGGTCGAGCCCCGTTCGCCGCCTCGGACTCGTACACGCGCTCACGCGCGCCCAGCGCCGCGCGCCACGCGGGCGCCACGCGCTGGGCGCCGCGCTTGGGCAGGCGGGCGATCCGGTCGCCGAGGGCGGAGGGCTCCCCGGCGAAGGCGAGCAGGCCGCCGGGGCGCAGCACCCGGTGGAACTCGGAGAAGGCACGCTCCAGGCCGGGGATGTGGTGGAGGACCGCATGGCCGAGCACGAGGTCGAAGGAGGCCTCGGCGAACGGAAGCTCCTCGGCATCGACGACCGCCCCCTCGACCGCGTCGGCCAGCCCGAGCTCCGCGGCGTTGTGCTCGAGCGCGGCCACCATGCCCGGAGAGATGTCGGTGCAGACCGCCCTGCGGACCGTCCCGGACTGGAGCAGGTTCAGCGAGAAGTAGCCCGTCCCGGCGCCGATCTCGAGCGAGCGCGCGAACGGCCCGGTCCCCAGGGACCCGAGCGCCTTGGCGAGCTTGCCGAGGACTTGAGCGCGCCCCGGAGCCCCGAAGTCGATCCCCCACTTCGCGTCGTAGTCATGCGCGGCAGCGTCGTGGTAGCGCGCGTTGACGTCGCGAATCTCCTCGGGCGTCCGGACGGCGCTCATGGGCGGCGACACCCTACCCTCTCGGCCCGTGAGCGCCGTCTACGAGCAACGCGACCAGCCGCCCGGCGTGCCGCCGCTGCGGCTCACGGGCGAGCGCACGCTCCCCGACGTCCCCGAGGAGAACTACTGGTACCGCCGCCACCTGGCCGTCTACGAGTGGATCGGCGAGCGCGTCGTCGGCCAGCGCGTGGTGGACCTCGCCTGCGGGGAGGGCTATGGCTCCGAGGTGCTCTCGCGCTCGGCGCGCTCGGTGATCGGGGTGGACGCCAACCCGGAGGCGCACGAGCACGCGCGCCTGCGCTACCGGCGCCAGAACCTGTCCTTCGCGCGGGCGCTCGTGGAGGACTGGAGCGAGCCGTGCGACGCCGCGGTCTTCCTGCAGACGATCGAGCACGTCCGCGATCCCGGCGCGCTCCTCTCCCGCTTCGCCACGCTGCTCACCGCCGGCGGCGTCGCCTACGTCTCCACACCGAACGTGCTCACGCTCGCGCCTCCCGGCGCGGAGAAGTCGGAGAACCCATGGCACCTCAAGGAGTACCGCCCGGAGGAGTTCCGCGCCCTCTGCTCGGCGCACTTCCCCAAGGTCGAGCTGCTCGGCCTGCACCACGCGCGCAAGCTGCGCGCGCACGAGCTCGCCCTGCGCGCCGGCTGGGACTCGGTCCATGCCCGGCTCGGGATCACCAAGCGCTTCTACGATCGGTTTACGCCGGCTATCGCCGCGAGCGACTTCACGCTCGCGGCTGGGCGGTTGCCCCGGGCGCTTGACTTCCTCGCGGTCTGCCACGCGTGAGCACGTCCGCGGGGAGTGAGCCGGGAGAGCTGGCGCTCGTCCTCCACACCCACATGCCCTACGTCGAGGGCTACGGGACCTGGCCCTCCGGCGAGGAGTGGTTGTGGGAGGTGATGGCGACCTGCTACCTGCCGCTGCTCGACGTGCTCCCCACGCCGCTGACGCTCTCGCTCACCCCCGTCCTCGCCGACCAGCTCGAGGCTCCCGGGATCGGCGAGCGCTTCCTCGCCTTCGTGCGCGAGGTGCGTCGCTACACCCACGAGGAGGACATCGCCGGTTGCCGGGCCGGCGGCGAGCACGAGATGGCGGCCGAGCTCGAGCGCTCGCTGTCTGAGTACGAGGCCGCTGCCGCGCGGTTCGAGGCGATCGACGGAGACCTGCTCGGCGCGCTTGCGCCGTTCGTCTCGTGGACCTCCTCGGCCACTCACGCCGTCCTGCCGCTGCTGGCCACCGACGCCGGCGTCCGGCTGCAGATCGGGACCGGCGTCGAGTCCCACCGGCGGCGCTTCGGCGGGTGGAGGGGTGGCTTCTGGCTCCCCGAGTGCGCGTATGACCCCCGGCTCGACGAGCGCCTGGAGGAGGCGGGCGTGCACGCCGCCTGCGTCGATCTCACCGATCTCCACGGCCTCGGCGCCGCCGAGCACCTGCGCCCGGTCCGCTCGGCCGCCGGCCCGCTGCTCGTGCCGATCGACCGGGCGAGCATCGAGCTCGTTTGGAGCCACGCGGGCTATCCCGCGCACGGGAGCTACCGCGACTACCACCGGCACACGACCCACCATCACCGCGTGTGGGGCAACGACGGGCGGCTCTACGACCGCGAGGCCGCCGGCGAGCTGGCCCGCGCGCACGCCGCGGACTTCGTCCGCCGCGCCCGCGACCGGGTGGCCGGCGGGGGCCTGTGCGTCT